>Ga0194118_10000697_pt1 | contig 54054 bp, 57 predicted proteins | sample TA2MahsurfametaG_2_FD_148662 | JGI IMG/M metagenome (GOLD analysis project Ga0194118, IMG submission 148662) | Freshwater microbial communities from Lake Tanganyika, Tanzania - TA2015013 Mahale N5 surface | ecosystem: Environmental > Aquatic > Freshwater > Lake | place: Tanzania: Lake...
CAATCATGTAGTGGAAGGGCGGAATGCCGCGGCCATGGCAGGCCAGCGCCGTGGCATGAATCGAATGGCAGTGCAGCACCGCCTGCACCTCCGGCCGATTGGCCAGCACATCGGCATGCAGCCGCCATTCCGACGACGGCCGCCGCTGCAGGCGCCCGGGCTCGGGAGCCACCAACGGCTTACCCGCCAGATCCAGCGCCACCAGATCGCTGGGCTGCATCAGCTCATAGGGCAGTGAGCTGGGGGTGATCAGCATCCCGCCGGGGATGCGCGCCGAGAGATTGCCGGAGGTGCCCTGGTTGATGCCGGTGGCCTGCATGCGCCGCGCCACCGTCACCAGCTGCTCGCGCAGATCCTGTTCGCTCATCGTGCTCACGTTCAGGCGTAGAGGTTGCGCAGGCCGTCTTCACTGGCAGGCGCCACACCCCGTTCGGTGATCAGCGCCGTCACCAGCCGGGCCGGGGTCACATCAAAGGCGGGATTGAAGCCTTCGCTGCCATCGGGGGTGAGCTGCACCACGGCGAGCTCACCGGCAGCCGTGCGCCCCTGGATGTGGGTCACCTCCCGGGCATCGCGCGCTTCGATCGGAATCTCGGCCACACCGTCGTCAATGGTCCAGTCGATGGTGGAGGCGGGCAGGGCCACATAGAAGGGCACGTTGTTGTCGTGGGCGGCGAGGGCCTTGAGGTAGGTACCGATCTTGTTGCACACATCGCCGCGGCGGGTGGTGCGGTCGGTGCCCACGATCACCGCATCCACCTGGCCGTGCTGCATCAGGTGGCCACCGGCGTTGTCCACGATCGCGGTGTGAGGCACGCCTTCCCGCCCCAGCTCATAGGCCGTGAGCGAAGCGCCCTGGTTGCGCGGGCGGGTTTCATCCACCCACACATGGATGGCCAGCCCGGCGCGATGGGCCTTGTAGATCGGCGCCAGGGCCGTACCCCAGTCCACCGTGGCCAGCCAGCCCGCATTGCAGTGGGTGAGCACATTGAACGGCTGCCCTTGGCGTTCAGCCGGCCGCGCGGCGGCCAGTTGCTGGAAGATCGCAAGGCCGTGGTCGCCGATGGCCTCGCACATGGCAACATCTTCATCGGCGATGGCGGCTGCTTCGGCCTTGGCGGCCTCGGCCCGCTGCTCCGGCGGCAACGGCGCCACGCGATCGCGCACCCGCTCCAGCGCCCAGCGCAGGTTCACCGCCGTGGGCCGCGTGGCATTGAGCTGCTCAAACGCTGCGGCCAAGGCTGCATCGCTCGGATTCGCCTGAAGCGCCAGCATCAAGCCATAGGCACCGGTGACGCCGATCAGCGGTGCACCGCGCACCACCATCGTGCGGATGGCCTCCGCCGCTTCATCGCAGCTGCGCAGCGTGCGGGTGGTGAAGCGATGCGGCAACTGGATCTGATCGATCACCCCGATCGAGCGGCCATCGGGCTCGAGCCAGATGGTGCGCCAGGCCATGCCGTCGATCTTCATGGGGTGCGTTGCCCAGCCGAATGCACCATGCTGCCCGTCGACCGCACCCGTTCCCCCAGCGCCCCATGCCCCTGAGCCGCCGCCAGCTGCTGCAGCTCACCGCCGCTGGAGCGGCGGGCGGCGGGCTGAGCTTGTTGGGCCTGCAGCAGGCACCATCGGCCGCCGCCCCGAGCCGCCGCCCCGATCTACGCATCGGCCTGATCAGCGACCTCAACAGCAGCTACGGCTCCACCACCTACATCCCCCAGGTGAGCCAGGGCCTTCAGCAACTGCTGGCCCTGCAACCGGCAGTGGTGGTGTGCGCCGGCGACATGGTGGCCGGCCAGAAACCAGGCCTCAGCGCCGCCCAGCTCGATGCGATGTGGGAGGGCTTTGCCCGCACGGTGCTGCAGCCGGTGCGTCAGGCCGGCCGACCCTTTCTGCCGGCCGTGGGCAATCACGACGGCTCACCCGGCTTCGAAGCGGATCGCGCCGCGGTGCGGCGCTTCTGGACGCCCCGGCGCCAGGCCCTCGGCCTGCGCTTCGTGGACGTGGGCGATTTCCCCTTCCACTACAGCGCCGTTCAGAACGACGTGTTTTTTCTCGTGTGGGATGCCAGCTCCGGCCGCATCCCCGCCAGCCAGCTGAGCTGGGCCAGCCAGCAGCTGGCCAACCCGGAGGCCCGCCAGGCACGGCTACGGCTGGTGGTGGGCCACCTTCCCCTGGTGGGCGTGAGCCAAGGCCGCGATCGCGCCGGTGAGGTGCTCGATCAGGCGGCAGCCGTGCAGAGCCTGCTGGAGCAAGGCCGCGTGCAGGCGTACATCAGCGGCCACCAACACGCCTGGTTCCCCGCCCGCCGCGGCCAGCTCGATCTGATCCATCTGGGGGCCATGGGCAGCGGCCCCAGACGCCTCCTGCAAGGAGCCATCCCGCCCCAGCAGACCTACACAACCCTCGACATCAACTGGCAAGACGACTCCCTTGTGGAGACCACCTATGCCGTAGCCAACGGCCAACCCGTGGCCTGGAGCCGCCTACCCGCCAGCCTGGCGGGCCGCGCCGGCGGCCTCAACCGCAACGCTCAGGCGCGATCGATCCGGCGGTAGCCGAACCAATCCGGCACCTGCGGCTGGCTGAATCCCTCGGGATGGGGATCGAGCTGCACGTGCCAGCGCTCACCGCCCAGCAGCTCCAGCTGCTCGATCGCCAGGCAGTCATCCACCGCGCAGAGATCATCTTTGTGCTGCTGCAGCGCCCCCTGCAGCCACTGCCGCTTGGCGGTGGCCTTGGCCGCCTGGGAGGAGCGGGCCACCACCAGGCCGAAGCGGTGCAGCTCCGCCAGGGAATCGGGGCGGTAAGCGCCCAGGTTCACGAACCAGAGGCGCTCGGGCCGGGGCGCGGGCACCTCGCGCACGAGGCTCACCGCCCAGCCATCGATCGCCCGCACCGCCATGTAGCTGTCCAGGTGCAGGCCCTCACACCTCCCGAACCACTGGCGCCGCAGCTCCGGGATCGTGTCATCGATCGTGGATCCGGCCACGAAGCGCACATCGTGCAGCTCGATCAGGCTGGTGGCGGTGCGGCCGCCCAGCACCACCAGAAACAACATGGGTTCGTTCGTGGTTGGCGTGCTCATCGCGCCTGAATCGACAACACCCACAGGCCTGATCAGCATTGCAGCAGTGGCGTGGGCACTCCCGGCATGGCTGAGGCACTGGATGTGCTGGTGGTGGGCGCCGGCCTCTCCGGCCTGATCGCGGCACGGCGGTTGCAGCAGCAGGGCCTGCGGGTGCGCGTGCTGGAAGCGCGAGGCCGGGTGGGCGGGCGGATGGTGAGCCACACCCTGGCCGATGGATCCATGGTGGATCTGGGCGGCCAATGGGGCGGCAACACGCACCACCGCTTCGCGGCGCTGCTGGAGGAGCTTGGGCTGAGCCGCTATCCGAGCCACTACGGCGGCGAGGGGGTGTTCTGCTGGCAAGGGCGGCGGGTACAGACCCCCCTGGCCGAGCGGTTTGAAGAGAGCCTGCTGTTCTTTGAACCCGGCGCCCTGGGGCTGGATCCCGAGGAGCTGGCAGCCACCCAGGCGCTGCAGCAGAGCTTCGCCGCGCTGGTGGCTCAGATCAACCCGCAGCAGCCCTGGCTCACACCCAACGCGGAACAGCTCGATCGGCTCAGCGTGGCGGCTTGGGCTGCTCAGCACAGCCCCTTGCCCCTCCCCCGGCTCCCGCTCGACTGGCTCTGCCGGGTGGGGGGCTCAGGCGGCTTTGAACCCTGGGAAAGCTCGATCCTGCACCTGGCCTGGACCCAGGCCGTGGCCCCCCAGGCCGAAACGCCCGAAGCCTGGCTGGTGCGCGGCGGCGCCGGCGGGGTGGCCCAGCAGCTGGCCCGCGAGCTGGAGGCCAGCAGCCAGGGCTGCCTGCAGCTGAATGCACCGGTGCAGGCGATCGAGCAGAGCAGCAGAGCGGCCACGGTGCGGGCGGAAGGGCTCAGCCCACTGCAGGCGCAGGTGGTGATCGTGGCCGTGCCGCCACCGCTGCGGCAGGCGATCCGCTTCGATCCACCCCTGCCGCCCGCCCATCAGGCCCTGCTGCAGCGCACGGCCATGGGCGGCATGACCAAGATCCTGGCCCGCTACAGCCGGCCCTTCTGGCGCGAGCAGGGGCTCAATGGCCTGGGCATCGGCGATCTGCCCTGGCTGGAGCTCACCGCCGACAGCGCTCCACCGGAGGGCCAGCCGGCCGTGCTGGCCAGCTTCGTGGCCGGCGAACGGGCCCTGGCCCTGGCGGCCCTGCCGGAGTCGGAGCGCCGGACTCAGATCCTTCGCGACCTGGTGGCCTACTGGGGGCCAGCCGCCGGCGAACCGCTGGAGCTGGTGGAACAGGCCTGGAACAACGAAACCTGGAGCGGTGGTGCCTTCACCAGCTTTCCCGCCCCCGGCAGCTGGACCAGCTCCGCGCGCCTGGCCGCCGGCCCCGAAGGCGGGCCCGGTCCCGCCAGCCACGGGCGGGTGCTCTGGGCCGGCACGGAGGCCTCCCCGCGCTGGCCGGGCTATTTCGAAGGCGCCATCGAAGCCGGCGAACGGGCGGCAGCCGCCGCCGCGCAGCACTGCATCGAAAGCAAACAGCGCTGAGGCAAGGCAAGCCCTCGAAAACGCGCCAGGCTGCAGGCAACGCATTCCCGTGCTGCATGGCCCCGCTGCTCAGCCCGCCCGCCCTGGGCCTCGGCACCTGGAAATCCAGCCCCGGCGAGGTGGGCGAGGCCGTGCGCGCCGCCCTGGAGCTGGGCTACCGCCACATCGACTGCGCCTCGATCTACGGCAACGAAACCGAAATCGGCCAGGCCCTGGCGGGCGCCTTCCGCGATGGGGTGGTGCAGCGCGATCAGCTATGGATCACCTCCAAGCTCTGGAACGACTGCCACGCACCGGAGGATGTGCGCCCGGCACTGCTGCGCAGCCTCAACGCTCTGCAGCTCGAGCAGCTCGACCTCTACCTGATCCATTGGCCGGTGGTGCACCGCCATGGCGTATTGATGCCGGAGCAAGCCGGCGATCAGATCCCGCTCGAGCAGCTGCCGCTCAGCCAAACCTGGAGCGCCATGGAAGCGCTGGTGGAGGAAGGCCTGGTGCGCCAGATCGGCGTCTCGAACTGCAGCGCCACCAAGCTGAAAGGGCTGCTGCCAAGCAGCCGGGTGCGGCCAGCGATGAACCAGGTGGAGCGTCATCCCTGGCTGCAGCAGAACGCACTGCTGCAGTTTTGCCGTCACGAGGGCATCGGCGTCACGGCCTATTCACCTCTGGGCTCCCCCAGTGGACCGGACCAGGCGCCGCTGCTGGCCGATCCCACCATCACGGCCATCGCCACAACCCATGGCGCCACGCCAGCTCAGGTGCTGCTGGCCTGGGGGATCGCCACCGGCACGGCCGTGATTCCCAAATCGGTGCGGCGGGATCGCCTGGCCAGCAACCTGGCCGCCAGCCAACTGCAGCTCAGCCCCGAGGACCTGCAGCAGATCGCCCATCTCGAGCGAGGCCATCGCTTCGTGGACGGCAGCTTCTGGGAACTGCCCGGCGGCCCCTACAACCGAACTGCGCTTTGGGACGAACCAGCCTGAGCGCAGCCCTGCACAAGAATGGGCTGCATGGATTTCTTTGCGCAGCAGTGGGCCTCCTACCGGGCCGTGGTGGAACACGATCTGATGGAGCATCAGGCCGTAGCCGCCGCCACTGCTGCGGCCCTGGAGAGCTGGCTCGCAGCACGTGAAGCGGGCGCTGCAGCCCCGCGGATGGTGGATCTGGGCTGCGGCGATCTGGCCTTGCTGGCTCCGCTGCTGCGCCACCTGCCCCTAGGGGCCTACACCGGCCTGGATCTCACCGCCCAAGTGTTGCCCCTGGCGCAGCGATCACTGGGAGAGGTGCCATACCCATGCCAGTGGATCGAAGGCGATCTGCTGCGCTGGGCAAACGAGGCGTCAGGCAACGGCGATGAACCAGTCGACATCCTTCACTCCGCCTTCGCCATCCATCACCTCAGCGACAGCGAGAAACACACGCTGCTCGGGAGCCTGCGCAGCCGGATCGCCCCGGGGGGCCTGTTCATTTGGGTGGATGTGTTCCGCGACGCCGGCGAAAGCAGAGACGCTTATGTGCAGCGCTACCTGCAGCGCATCGCCGCGGGTTGGCCGCAGCTCTCTCCCGAACAACGCGAACACGTGAGCCAGCACCTGACCGCCTACGACAATCCGGCTGAGCGCGGTGCGATTGAAGCCACAGCCGAGGCCTCCGGATGGCACTGGCGCTGGGCCTGGAGCGGCGCGCACCGGGCCGAAGCGATGGCAGTGCTGACGCCGGCTTGAGCGTCAAGGATCAAAGCGAAGCGGAAAGTCTTCAGGACGGCGGATCGAAGCGAGGGAAAGATCAATATCAAGATCAGGCCAATAGAGATGATCTGCGGAAGGCCTGGTGACATTTAGAACCTGATCAATTGTTCCCTCCTTAAACCAAGGGAAATCCGCGTAGGAGAGAGCCAGCTCTTCGCCATCCAGAAGGATCCACAGGCAATGCTTCGACACATTGGTGACTTCAACTGCCGAAGTGACGGTTCCAGGCATCAACAATCTCCTGATAGTGGGCTTCGACCAAACGCTGGGCCACTCTCACACGGGCATCGCTGAGGCCAACCGTCCTTGCCAGCTGAACGGAAGGCGTCAGCCAGAACTTCACTTCACCCTCAGGGTGGCTGACATGAACGTGAATCCTCGACTCTTCCCGTGAAAAGAAGAAAAGGCGGTACTCGCCATCCCGAAGGATTGTTGGCGACAATCAACACCCCCCAGCTGCCCTATCAACCTAACCAGAACGACTGACGTTGGCGACCGACCGTGCTGAGGGCAGTGCTCAGCTGTGCTCGCGCAGGAAGCTGATCGAACCCGCCAGCTCCTCCGCGAAGCGATCGATCTCCTCGGGAGTGGTGGTGAAGCTGAGGCTGGCGCGAGCGGAACCGCTGATGCCGTAGTGGCGATGCAGCGGTTGGGTGCAGTGGTGGCCGCTGCGGATGCAGATCCCGGCTGAATCCAGCAGAGCAGCGATGTCGTTGGCGTGGACACCTTCCACATGGAAGGCGGCAAGGGCCGCACGATCGGGCTGCTGCTCGGGGGTGGGGCCGAGGATGCGCAGGCCATCGATGGCCTGGAGGCGATCAAACAGCTGGCGGGTGAGCTGCTGCTCCCAGGCATGGATGCGATCCAATCCGATGGCCTGGAGGTAGTCGAGGGCGGCGCCCATGCCAACCGCCTCGCCGATCGCCGGGGTACCGGCTTCGAACTTGTGGGGCAGGCCGGCCCAGGTGCTGTGATCGAGGTAGACGTCCTGGATCATTTCGCCGCCGCCCAGGAAGGGGGGCATCGCCTCAAGCAGGGCCTCGCGGCCCCAGAGGAAGCCCATGCCCGTGGGACCGCAGAGCTTGTGGGAGCTGCCCACCAGGAAATCAGCGCCGAGCTGCTTCACGTTCACCGGCAGGTGGGGCAGGCTCTGGCAGGCATCCACCAGCACCAGGGCACCGGCGGCGTGGGCCAGGGCTGCCACCTCCTCAATCGGGTTGAGGCAGCCGAGCGTGTTGCTCACCTGCACCAGGCTCACCAGCCTGGTGCGATCGCTGATCTTGCTGCGCAGGTCGTTCAGATCGAGTTCACCGCTCTCGGTGAGGCCGGCATGGCGCAACACGCAGCCGGTGCGATCAGCGAGCAGCTGCCAGGGCACCAGGTTGCTGTGGTGCTCCATCACGGTGAGCAGCACCTCATCGCCGGGGCGCAGATTGGCCTCACCCCAGCTGCGGGCCACGAGGTTGATCGCCTCGCTGGCATTGCGGGTGAACACGATCTCGTTGGGGTTGGCCGCACCCACAAAGGCCGCCGCCTTGGCACGGGCGCCTTCAAAGCCTTCGGTGGCACGGGCGCTCAGCTGGTGCGCGCCGCGGTGCACGTTGGCGTTGTCGTGGTCGTAGTAATGCTGAAGCGCCTCAAGCACCTGGCGAGGCTTCTGGCTGGTGGCGGCGTGATCGAGATAGATCAACGGCTGCCCGAGGCAGGCGGTCTGCGCCAGCAGCGGGAAATCAGGGCGTGTGAGAGCCGCCAGATCGGCCGCCGGCTCCACCGCAGCGCTGTGAGGAGCCGAGAGGGTGCTGGTCATGCGGCAACCTCCAGCAAACGCTCGAGCGAACACCAGCTGCGCGCCGCTGCAGGCAGGTCCCGCAGCACTTCCTCGCAGAAGGCACGCTGCAGCAGCCCCGCCGCCTGGTCGGCACCGATGCCGCGGCTCTGCAGATAAAAGAGCTCATCGGTCTGCAGGCTGCTCACCGTGGCGCCATGGGCGCACTTCACGTCGTCGGCCACGATCTCGAGCTCCGGCTTGGTGTCGATCCTGGCGCGATCGGAGAGCAGCAGGCTGCGGCTGAGCTGGGCCGCATTGGTGCGCTGGGCGGCGCGGGGCACACGCACGGCACCGTTGAACACGCTGCGGCCTTGGCCGGCAGCTACCGCTTTATGCAGTTGATCCAGTTGCCCTTCAGGGCCCTTGAACTCCACGAAGCTGTGGGTATCGGCGATGCGCTGGCCATCCACCAGCTGCAGGCCCCGCAAGGTGGTGTGGGCTGCTCCATCCACCTGCACGGCACGGGGCTCGAGCCGGGCCAGCCCCCAGCCGGAGGTGATGCTGCTGAGCTGAGCGTTGCTTTCGGGTTCCTGCTCGATCGCCATGTTGGCCATGAGCGCAGCATCGGCTTGGCCAAGTGCCACCAGGCCATGGCTGAGGCGAGCCCCGCGGGCCAGGTGAACCTCAACCACCAGGCTGTGCAAACCGGCGGCCTGGGCTTCCACCAACTGGGAGAGATCCAGCTCCGCTTTCTCCTCCAGCAGCAGCAACAGGCGCAGCGCCTGCAGGCCTTCCGCTGCAGCGCTCACCAACTCCAGGCTCACCTGGCTGCGGCTGGTGACGCGCAGGGCAAGCACATGCTCGGCCGCCGCATGATTGAGCTCCACCGGCCAATGCTGCTGGCAGCCGGCAGCTGCCAGGGTGTGCCCCAATCCTTGAGCAATTTCTCCAGCGCTCAGTCGCTGCAGGCCTGCGGGCAAGGCGTGGCCGGCCAGCGGGTCGCTGCCACCGTTCCAGTGCAGACGGAAGGCACCGGCTTCAGGAGCAGGCAAGGCTGCGGTTGCCGCCGCGGCCGGAGCAAGCGGCAGCGTTTGCAGCAGGGAGAGATCGGTGAAGCGCCAATCTTCATGACGCGCCGAGGGGATGGCGGTTTGGCGCAGGGCCTGGCGGCCACGCTCCTGAACCGGTGCCAGCTCACCACAGGCGGCGGGCAGCTGGGCCAACCAGCCCTCCAGCCAAGCGCCCTTGGCCGCGGCCGGTGCTGCGAGGCTTGCGCTCATCAGGCCACCTCCGCTGCGAGGGCGGCGAGCTCCTGATCCACCCAGTCGTAGCCGCGCTGCTCGAGCTCGAGGGCCAGCTCCTTGCCGCCGGTGCGCAGGATGCGGCCCGCCGCCATCACATGCACGTAATCCGGGGTGATCGCATCCAGCAGGCGCTGGTAGTGGGTGATCAGCAGCGTGGCGTTGTCGGCATTGGCCAGCTGGTTCACGCCGCCGGCCACGATGCGCAGCGCATCGATATCCAAGCCGGAATCGGTTTCATCGAGGATCGCCACCAGCGGCTCGAGCAACGCCATCTGCAGGATCTCGTTGCGCTTCTTCTCGCCACCACTGAAGCCTTCATTCACCGAGCGATCGAGGAAGGCCGGATCCATCTGCACCACCTTCAGGCGCTCGCGCACCAGATCTTCAAAGGCGAAGGTGTCGAGCTCCTCTTCTCCCTTCTCAGCGCGGCGGGCATTGGTGGACACCCGCAGAAATTCGAGATTGCTCACCCCAGGAATCTCCACGGGGTACTGGAAACCGAGAAACACACCGATGCGGGCGCGCTGCTCGGGATCGAGCTCCAGCAGGTTCTCGCCGCGGTAGGTCACGCTGCCGCCCGTCACGGTGTAGGCGGGGTGGCCGGCCAGCACTTTGGAGAGGGTGCTTTTGCCACTGCCATTGCGGCCCATCACCGCGTGGATTTCACCGGCGCGGATGGTGAGGTTCACACCCTTGAGGATCGCCTTGTCCTCCACCCGGGCATGGAGATCACGGATCTCAAGCAGTACGGGAGCGTCGGGGCGAATCACGGCGTGGGAGTGAGCGAGAACGAAATCAAAAACAGAACTGGAGCGGGCGTCTCAACGCCGAGCGGGCAGCGGGGCTGAACTCAACCCACGGAGCCCTCCAGCTTGAGAGCCAGCAGCTTGTCGGCTTCAGCGGCAAACTCCATCGGCAGCTGGTTGAACACATCGCGGCAGAAGCCGCTCACCATCATCGAAACCGCCTCTTCAAAGCCGATGCCGCGGCTCTGGAGGTAAAACAGCTGATCCTCAGAAATGCGGCAGGTGCTGGCTTCATGCTCCACCGAAGCCTGGGGCTGCTGGGAGCGGATATAGGGATAGGTGTTGGCGGCCGCCTGATCGCCAATCAACATCGAATCGCACTGGCTGTAATTGCGTGCCCCAACCGCCTTGGGGCCGATCTGCACCAAACCGCGATAGCTGTTGGCGGAACGGCCAGCGCTGATGCCTTTGCTCACGATCGTGGAGCGGCTACGGGGCCCCACATGAAACATCTTGGTGCCGGTATCGGCCTGCTGTTTGTTGTTGGTGAGAGCCACTGAATAAAACTCACCCACCGAATCAGCCCCTTGCAGCACACAGCTGGGGTACTTCCAGGTGATCGCTGAGCCGGTTTCCACCTGGGTCCAGCTGATCTTGCTGCGGTCACCGCGGCACTGGCCGCGCTTGGTCACGAAGTTGTAGATGCCACCCACGCCGTTTTCATCACCGGCGTACCAGTTCTGCACGGTGGAGTATTTGATCGAGGCGTCATCGAGCGCCACCAGTTCCACCACAGCTGCGTGGAGCTGGTTGGTGTCAAACATCGGAGCCGTGCAGCCCTCGAGGTAACTCACCGAAGCACCCTCTTCGGCAACGATCAAGGTGCGCTCGAACTGACCCGTGTCACCCGAGTTGATGCGGAAATAGGTGGAGAGCTCCATCGGGCATTCCACAGCTTTGGGAATGAACACAAAGGAGCCGTCACTGAAGACAGCGGAATTCAGCGCCGCGAAATAGTTGTCGTTGCTGGGCACCACGGTGCCGAGATAACGCTCAATCAGTTCGGGGTGCTCCTTCACCGCTTCGCTGATGGAGCAGAAGATCACTCCGTGCTCAGCCAGCTTTTCTTTGTAGGTCGTGGCGATCGACACGCTATCGAACACAGCATCCACAGCCACGTTGGAAAGCCGCTTCTGCTCGCTCAGAGGAATCCCAAGCTTGTCGAAGGTTTCCAGCAGCTTGGGATCAACCTCATCGAGGCTCGCTTTCTTCTGCTGCTGCTTGGGCGCGGCGTAGTACACCACGTCCTGATAATCAATCGGCGGGTAGCCGAGAGCCGCCCAATCGGGCTCGCGCATCTGCAACCACTGCTTGTAGGCACGCAGGCGGAAGTCCAACAAGAAGGGAGGCTCCTCCTTCTTGCTGGAGATCAAGCGCACCACGTCCTCGCTGAGGCCCTTGGCGATCTTTTCGGTTTCGATATCGGTGACGAAGCCGTACTTGTACGGCTGGCTCACCAGATCACCAACAGCCTGTGCGTTGCTCATGATTCAGGATCAACCGGCGCAGTGGGCTTTCACTTCTTCGAGCGTGATCGTCTGCTTCTCACCACGGAAGGGATTGTCTTCGGTGAGGAACAACATGCAGTGGCACTCCTTGCGCTCACGCATCGGCACGCAGGGGCAGTTCCAGAAAGCCTGGGACACCTCGGCTTCCTTGTCTTCGTAGTGGCGGCAGGGGCACAGGGCGCCGCCCAGCTCGTCTTTATGACGAGCCAGGCCCTCGAGCACAACTGCCGTGACGCTGGGGTCGCTGCAGAAATAAGTGCCGGTGCGCTGGGCGTAGGTTTCCGCGAACTTGCGGATCACCTCAAGGCTGTCGCTGGCTTGGGAGGCAGGAGCTTCAGACATGAGGGCAAAGGCGAGGCGGAGCGTGATGCCCGTGCGGGCTTGGCCAGCAGTCGCGAAACCGCAGTTACGAAACCGAGGTGTTTCGCAAGTCGACCCTAAAGCACACGGGCGGCACCCGGGGGTGACGCTGCATTGTGACGTGTGGTCGCCCCAGCACCGTTCACTCGTCAGCACCTGAACGGGCGTGGCATGGTGTGGTGGTAAAGAGTTGGCCATGAGCGCCTCCACGCAGGCACCCACCCGAGAGGCAGCGCTCACCCTGATGTTGCGTCAGGGTGAGCTCACCGCGGCGCAACTGGCGGAAGCCTTGGCCGTGTCTGTGCAGGTGATGCGGCGCCACCTGCGCTCCCTGGAAGAGGAAGGCCTGGTGGAGGCCAGCCCCGCACCGGAAGGGCCAGGACGGCCCTCCAACCTCTGGCGGCTCACGGCCGCTGGCCGCCGCCAGTTCCCCAATGGCAGCGAACACTTCGCCCTCGGGCTGCTGAGCTCCATGGCCACCAGCCTGCCCACCGAGATGGTGGATCAGCTGCTCCAGCGCCAGGCCTCTGAAAAAGCCGCCGACTATCGCCACCTGATCGGCGCTGGCAGCCTGCAGGAGCGCATTGAGCGGCTGGTGGATCTGCGCCGGCGCGAGGGCTACGTGGCCGACTACAAGCCCAATCCCAAAGGCGAGGGCTGGGTGATCAGCGAATTCCACTGTTCGGTGATGAAGATCGCCGAGCAGTTCCCCTGTGTGTGCGATCAGGAACTCCAACTGATTCGCCACACCTTCCCCGACTGCGCCGTGGAGCGGGTGCACTGGCTGCTCGATGGCAGCCACGCCTGCGGGTTCCTGCTGCAACCGTGCTGAGCGAGCACGACCTTCAAGAACTGGAGAGCACGCTGCTCCCGGCGTTGGAGCGTCACCACCTGCGCCTGCTGGCCCACAGCCTGCGCTGCCTGCAGCAGGCCGCTGCTGGTGGCACCACCATGCCTGCCCAGGCCGGCTTGATGGCCTGGGCGCAGCAGCAACCCAACCTGGCGGTGGATCCCACCTTCATCCCGGTGCTGGTGGAGCAGCTCGCCAAGGCCGCCGTCCAGCTCGAAGCGATTGGGCAGGAGTTCCACAAGCCACCATTGGCGCTGGAGATCAGTGATCTGGTGCGCTGGGGGCAGCGCCAGGCCGATCAACGGCTGGACAACACGCTCAAGCCACCAGAGCAGTGACGCCGCTCAGAGCGAGCAGAGCCGCCAGCCACCCCCGCCACCCCGGTTGATCCCCCTCCAGGTGAGCGAGCGGGATCGCCATCAGCGGCGCGGTGGCTAGCAACGCCACCGCCATTCCGCCGGGCAATCGCTGCAACGCCAGCTGCTGCAGGGCAATCCCCAGCGTGGTGCCCAGCAACGTGGCGAGCAATCCCAGGGGCCAGCGCCTCGCCGACGGCCGCGGCCCCCAATCCCTGGTTCGCCAACCCCGAAGCAAAGGCAGCAACACCACACCCGCCGCCAGCACCCGCACCAGGGCCGACTGCAACGGATCGAAGGCGCCATCCCGCAGCGCCGCCCGCGACACCAACGCTCCAGCACTGCCGCAGAGCAGCGCTCCCAGGGCCAGAAGCACACCCTGCAGCTGCTGACGCCCCGCCGCCGCATCACCAGCGCGCTGCCCCGCCACCAGCAGCAGTGCCAGGGTGATCAGGCCCAGGCCGAGCCAGTGGAGCGGCTCCGGCACCTCCGCCAGCCACACCATCCCGCCCAGCGAGGCCACGGCAGGACCGCCGGCATCAATGGTGAGCGTGCGGCGTGTGCCCAGCCGGCGCAGCGCTGCGAAATACAAACTGTCGCCAACAGCGATCCCCAGCACACCACTCAGTGCCAACAGGAGCAGGGGGCCGGGGGCAACCGGCCAGGCGCGCCCCATCACCAGGGGCAGGAGCATCGCGAGTGCCAGCCAGTTCTTGAGCAGATTGAGCTCAGCGCCGCTGAGGGAGGTGGGCAGGCGCCGCCAGAGGCTGCTGGCCAACGTCCAACACAACGCGGCAGCCAAGGCAGCCAGAGCACCGATCAGCACAACCTCAACCGGCGGTGGCGGCTTGCGATCATCGCTGCACCCGCCGCGCCGCCGTGAGCCTCTCCCTTGAGAACGCCCTCAGCTTTTTTCAGCTGAGCTGCGGGCGCTGGCGCTCCCAGCGCAGCGTGCATCACCTGCTGCACCGCCGCGCCGAAGCGGGCGGCTCGCTGATCGTGGTGGATGAACTCGCCCCGAACGATCAACGCCTCGTGGAGCTGGCCCAGCTGCACGGCCAGGATCCAGCAGGGCTCGTGGGCGGCTGCTGGGTGCGCTGGAGCGCCTCGATGGCCTGGGACAAAGCCGGTGAAGACCACACGGGCGAAAGCGTGATCGGCTTGATCCCCACCGACGAGCGCGGCCGGGAGGGGATCCTGCTGCGCGATCTGGGCTACGCCGAGAAGGCACCCGCCAGCTCGCGCTTCTGCATGGACGAGCACGATGGCCTGCTGCTCAGCACCGAGTACGAAACGATGAGCGTGTGGGAGCGCTTCGCCTTCCAGGGCCCGAATGTGCGCGTGCGCAGCAGCACGGTGGAGGGCCTCTCCAACAACGCCTCGTTCTGCATCGAAACGCGCTGCGACGACAGCCAGCAGCAGCGGCCCGCGGCCTCGGCAGCCGCCGACAGCGCGGCGGCGAGCGAACCAGCCCTGTCACTGCTGGGCTGGTAAGGCCCGGCTGTTTCGAACGTTACGGACTGTGAGCCCTACCCGAGGCGGATCAGTGGAGCCGTGACGGCACTTCTACGATCACCAGAGACGGATGCCGAAGTTCGAGTGGCCCTTCCCCTCCTGAAGTACGCGCCCACAACGCAGAACGCGCGTGTGGATCCCCTTCGCGTGGGCTCGGACGAGGATCCCAAAGCCGCGTCCATGGACAAGGCGATGGATCGCGAAGATCAGAACTTCGTGATCGAAGCGGCTTACCGCCAGATCTTCTTCCACGCCTTCAAAGTCGACCGCGACCGCACCCTCGAGTCGCAGCTGCACAACGGCCAGATCACAGTGCGCGATTTCATTCGCTCGCTGTGCCTGTCGGACACTTTCAACCGCAGCTTCTACACCCTCAACAGCAACTACAAGGTGGCTCGCCACCTGGTGGAGAAGCTGCTGGGCCGCAAGACCCACGGCAAGTCTGAGGAGATCGCCTGGTCGGCGGTGCTGATGACCCGCGGCGTGAAGGGCATGGTCGACGACATCCTCGACAGCGAGGAGTATCTGAACGCCTTCGGTTACGACACCGTGCCTTACCACCGCAACCGCGTGGTAGGCAGCCGCGACCTGGGCGAGACCCCCTTCAACATCACCAGCCCCCGCTACGACGCCTACTACCGGGGCATCCTGGGCTTCCCCCAGATCGTGTACACCGGCACCGCCCGCAAGCTGCCCGAGCGCTCCCTGCAGCGCCGTGGTGGCTTCCCGCAGGACTACATGCCCTGGGTGCGCACCCTGCCTGCCCTGCGTGGCGCCAGCGCCGCCGGCAGCGCCGACATCGATTACCTGGCCAAGGTTCCTTACCGCAGCATCGGTCGCTGATCATTCAGCGATCAAGCTCTTTCAGACAGCGGGGGGAAACCCCCGTTTTTTTGTGGGCAGCCCCAGGCGGCGGAGCTGGTCTTGGGATGCTGACTGCGGGATCACAGACCAGGGCAGACCTGTGAGAGTTGGCCAGACTGATCCCGAACACAATCCGGAGGACCTGTGAGTCAGACCCTGTCATCGCTGGCCCGGATGACCCTGCGCCAACTGCGCCAGGTGGCGAGCGAGCTGGGTGTGACGCTCTACAGCCGCAAGACCAAAGATGAGCTGGTGAGTGCCATCGGCGAACGCCAGGCCGATCTCTCCAGCCTCGAACAGGAGCACGCCCCCAGCCGCCAGAGCGATGACACCCGTGTGGTGTTCCTCCCCCGCGACCCCCAGTGGGCCTACGTGTTCTGGGAAATCAGCGAACAGGATCGTCAGCAGGCCTTCAAGGCCGGGGCCAGCCAGCTGTGCCTGCGGGTGGCCGATGTGACCGGCATGAGCAACGGCGGCAGCCATCCCCACACCCTGCAGGAAGTGCCGGTGGATAGCCATGCCACCGAGTGGTACCTCCCCGTGCCCCTGAGCGATCGCGACTACCGCGTGGAGCTGGGCTACCGCGTGAGCGGTGGTGGCTGGATCTCGCTGGCCTTCTCCTCCGTGGCCCGCGTGCCGGCACTCCATCCGAGCGAGCAGATCCTGGATCAGTTCGTGCCCTTCTCGCTCGACACACCCCCCAGCACCATCACCCCGCAAACGCTGCCCACCAGCGACAACGGTCTGCACGAGCGGCTCTACCAAACGGCCACAACCGGAACCCGCCGCCTTGGTCGGGGCTCGGAAGCCTTCCACGAGATGGCCGACAGCAGCGGCGCAGGCCTCAATGCCTCCGGCGCCGGCCTGTGGGCGAGCGGCCGCAGTGAATCGGGTTCTGGTGTGGTAGCCCCGCGCCAACGCTCCTTCTGGCTGGTGGCGGATGCCGAACTGATCGTGTACGGCGCCACCGATCCCTCAGCCAAATTGAGCATCGGCGGCGAAGACGTACCCCTCTCCAGCGATGGCACGTTCCGGATTCAGGTGCCCTTCCGCGACGGGCAGCAGGTGTATGCGATCGAAGCCGTGGCTGCCGATGGTGAGCAGAAGCGCAACATCACGCTCGATTTCGAACGCACCACCCCGGAAGACAACAGCAACCCCAGCGATCAGGCTGTAGCCGAATGGTTCTAAAGGCGCGGCGATGAAAGCTCTGGTTGCCCTCACTCCGATCACCGGTGCGGTGGCACTGCCGCTCTTGGTGTGTTTTTTGATGGCCAAGGTGAGCATTGGCACCGGGGTGTTGGCGGCCGTGGTGATCAGCAGCCTCTGGTTTGTGGCGATGCTGCGTACCTCTGAATTGCCCGAACACGGCTGAAGCCAGCCGAGCAGGGGAATGCTCCCTGCAGAAGCCGGGAGTCTGCGGTGAGCGAACCAATGCGTGGCTGGAGCCTGGTGATGCTGGCCATCGCCCTGCTCCAGGGCTGCGGCTCCCAGGCCGGCCGCCTGGTGGGAGCGGGCCCTGCGGAGCTCCCTCTGCCTGCGGGCATTGAGGTGGCCTTCAACCACAGGGCCGATCGCCACTACACCAGCCCGATCCACGCCGAAGCCCGCAATGGCGACAACCTCGAGGCGATGCTGGTGCGGGGGATTGACGCCGCCGAGGAAGACATTCTGGTGGCGGTGCAGGAGCTCTCCCTGCCCGCGATTGCCGAAGCCCTGGTGCGGCAACACCGCCGGGGCGTGAGCGTGAAGGTGGTGCTGGAGAACACCTACAGCACCCCGTGGAGTGAGCAGCACGAGGCTGAGCTTGATGGCCACGCCCGCCAACGCCGCCAGCTGCTGATGGAGCTGGCCGATCGCAACCGCGACGGCATGGTGAGCCTGGAGGAACAGCAGCGCGGCGATGCCGTGGCCCTGCTGCGGGCCGCGGGTGTTCCTGTTCTCGACGACACCGCTGATGGCAGCAAAGGCAGCGGCTTGATGCACTCGAAATATGTCGTGGTGGACCGGCAGCTGGTGATCACCGGATCGGCAAACTTCACGGCTTCATGCATCCACGGCGATGCTGCCGATCGCCGCACACGCGGCAACGTGAACCATCTGCTGCGGCTGGACAGCCCTGAGCTGGCCGAGCTCTTTGCAGACGACTTCAGTCGCATGTGGGGGGATGGTCCAGCTGGCCAGAGCGACAGCCGCTTTGGCCTGGCCAAGCAATCCGGCCCTGCAACCCGGGTGATGGTGGGGACCACCCCGGTGGAGGTGCTGTTTGCACCGCACCGGCCCAGCGACCCCAACAACGGCCTGAATCTGATCGGCAGCACCCTGGCCGCCGCCCAGCAACGGGTCGACATGGCGCTGTTTGTGTTTTCAGCCCAGGCCCTCACGGATGTGATCGCAGGCTTGCAGGCCAGAGGCGTTCAGCTGCGCCTGCTGGCGGATCCTGGCTTTGCCAGCCGCTCCTTCTCCGAGGTGCTCGATTTGCTCGGCGTGGCCCTGGCGGATCGCCACTGCAAACTCGAAGCCGGCAACCAACCGCTCCAGCAAGCGGCCGAAGGCGTGGGGATCCCTCGGCTGGCCAGGGGCGACAAGCTGCACCACAAGCTCGCCATCGTGGATGGACGCACCGTGATCACAGGGAGCTTCAACTGGAGCCCCAGTGCCGCTCATCAAAACGATGAGGTGCTGCTGCTGATCCATTCGCCCCTACTGGCAGCTCACTTCACCCGAGAGATGGATCGCTTGTGGAAGGGCGCCGACCTGGGGATCAACGCTGCACTCGAGCGCAAACTACTGGAGAACCGCAGGCGCTGCGGCAGTGGGGTGCAGCGCAGTGAGGGCTCCAGGACCAGCCCCACTGGCAACCCAGCAACCATGTCTGGCCTCAGTGCCCATAATCTGAGCCAAAGCAACAGCCGGCCGTGATCCACAACCCGCTCTGGATGCTCGTGCCCTGGGCTGTGTTTGCCGTTGCCGCCGGGGTGAAGTTCTGGAAGATCACCACAGTCTTCCGGCGGCGCAACATGACCAACAGCACCAAAACCGATCAGTTCAGGCAAACCCTGGAGCGGATCTGGGTGCGCAACGCCTGATGCCTGCAACTCCGCCGCGACAGGCAAACCCATTGCATGATGGGCTCACCGATCCGGTTGTGATGGCTGCTCATCGGGGCTGGCACCACTCTGCTGCTGCCGCGCTCGCCTCAACGGCGGCGTTGCTGGTTGCTGTGGTTCTGCCCGAAGCCAGCCGGGGCGCTCCCTATGTGCCCTTTCCCAGCCAGGACAGCCTGCGCCAGGTGCAACTGGCCGCCCTGGCCTGCGCCAGGGAGAACAGCAGCGAGAGCTGCAAGCGAGCCCAACAACTCGGTGATCCCTTGCTGGACCATCCGCGGCTGCCCGCCAATTGCAAGGATCTGGTCTGGCAGATGCTGGCCAAAGCGCAGCCAGCCCCCACCAACAGCTTCAGCCGGCGGCAAGCGATCACTGATCCCGCCGAACGGTTGCTGCTGGTGTGCCGCAGCACCGAGAAGCCTGAGGCCGCAGACACACCGGCCGCCAAACCAGCCGGCGGTGGGATCAACCTTGGTGGCGGACAACGCTGAGGGGTGATCCCCGCTGCGGGAGAAACCAGCGAAGCGGACTAACTTGGTGCCGCCTCGGCAGCCCCCGATGACCAGCGGCGTGCAGCAGATCCCGCTCGATCAGCCTTTCCTCGACCAGAAGCCAGGCACCTCCGGCCTGCGCAAAAGCAGTCGGCAATTTGAAACGCCCCATTACCTCGAGAGCTTCATCGAGGCGATCCTGCGCACCGTGCCCGGCATCGCCGGCGGCACGCTGGTGGTGGGCGGCGATGGGCGCTACGGCAACCGCCGCGCCATCAGCGTCATTGCGCGCATGGCCGCAGCCCACGGCGTTGCCCGGATCATCACCACCACCGGCGGCATCCTCTCCACCCCGGCGGCCTCCAACCTGATCCGCAAGAGCCAGGCCACCGCCGGCATCATCCTCTCGGCCAGCCACAACCCTGGCGGCCCTGCCGGCGACTTCGGCGTGAAGGTGAACGGCGCCAACGGCGGGCCGGCGCCGGAATCGCTCACCGATGCCATCTATGCCTGCACGCAGCAGCTCGATGGCTACCGGATCCACGACGACATCGCCCTCGATCTCAACGTCCCCGGCCAGCAGAGCATCGGCAAGCTGCAGCTCGAGGTGATCGATGGGGTCGACGACTACGTCGCCCTGATGCAACAGCTGTTCGACTTCGACGCGATCCGCGATCTGCTCAAGAGCGACTTCCCGATCGCCTTTGATGCGATGCATGCCGTAACCGGCCCCTACGCCAAGCGGCTGCTGGAGGGCCTACTCGGAGCACCGGCCGGCAGTGTGCGCAACGCTGAGCCACTCGAGGATTTCGGCGGCGGCCACCCCGACCCCAACCTCACCTACGCCCATGAACTGGCGGAGCTGCTGCTGGGCAGCGACTCCTACCGCTTCGGCGCCGCCTGCGACGGCGATGGCGACCGCAACATGATCCTGGGCACCCGCTGCTTCGTGAACCCCAGCGACAGCCTGGCGGTGCTCACCGCCAACGCCACCTTGGTGCCCGGCTACGCCGCTGGGCTCTCCGGTGTGGCGCGCTCGATGCCCACCAGCGCCGCCACCGATGTGGTGGCCAAGCAGCTCGGCATTCCCTGCTTTGAAACGCCCACCGGCTGGAAGTTCTTCGGCAACCTGCTCGATGCCGGCCGCATCACCCTCTGCGGCGAAGAGAGCTTCGGCACCGGCAGCAACCACATCCGCGAAAAGGATGGCTTGTGGGCGGTGCTGTTCTGGCTCAACATCCTGGCCAAGCGCCGCGAACCGGTGGCGCAGATCATGGCGGAGCACTGGAGCCGTTTCGGCCGCCACTACTACTCCCGCCACGACTACGAAGCCATCGCCAGCGACGCCGCCCACGGCCTCTATGACCGCATGAAGGCGATGCTGCCCTCCCTGGTGGGCCAGAGCTTCGCCGGCCGCACGATCGCCACGGCCGACGATTTCGCCTACACCGATCCGGTGGATGGCTCCCTCACCAGCGGCCAAGGCCTGCGCCTACTGCTCGACGATGGCAGCCGGGTGGTGCTCAGGCTCTCAGGCACCGGCACCCAGGGAGCCACGCTGCGCGTGTATCTGGAGAGCTACGTGCCCCCCAGTGGCGATCTCCATCAGGATCCCCAGGCTGCGCTGGGCGGCCTGATCAGCGCCATCGATCAGCTGGCGGAGATCAAAACCCGCACCGGCATGGATCGCCCGACGGTTATCACGTAAACATCATCAGCTTCAAGCACCAGAAGGAAGGCCCATTGGGATGATCAGACCCACGGAGTGTTCTCAAAGATCAGCGTGGACCCTGCAAAAAGTTAGCCTCAACCCTGGCCGGCTCTACTTGAGCAGAGTCGGCATTACCACGGCCATCATTAGAATAGGCCAGCACAATCACAGAGAAGCAAGTGCGATAGCGCGAGATAAAGTCAATCCCATGACATCCCACATCATGAAACCATGGAGAAAAATCAGGGTACGGGCCGCACGCGTTTCACCCGCGAATCCACCCAAGGTAGTCGAGATCAGCGACGTCAGAGAAGCGAGAATATAATCAAATGGCCCCGGAGCGATGTCAGCCGACATTCTGAAGAGAAAAACGCGCTGACCAGTCGTGGCAACTGCATTGGAATCCATGCGCCAGTAAATCCAACCCCATACCAGGAGCAGAGACGGGAGGAAGAGCAATAACTGCAGGATCGGCAGGACACGATCTTGGGGCGGGAACAAAATCAATAGATTGAGCAATAAAAATAGCAACCCAACCTTGAGCATGGCAAACACGGCCAAGGCATCAAGCAGGGAACGCCGTAGGCGCCCACCCAGCGGAACCGCGGCGCAATAGGCAAGAACAATCAGCCACAGCGGCGAAAGCAGAGGGACAATATATTGATGAAATCGCCCAAGCACCGCCACCATATCTGCAATCAAAACATAATCCTTACTACTACTCTGAGTGAATTCGAGAACCTGTCCGGAGGCATATTGAAACAGGCCAATCACCAACAACAACAGCACCTCCCAATTGCGACGCAACACACGTGTCACCATTCGCAAGAGACCTGAATCAGGGCGTTCAGCTTACAACCGGCGAACAACTGATCACGTTTGCCGAGCAAGGGTTCAGCACCCCTGGATTGCAGAAGGCCTGCGTTTGATGGGCGGGCTCCGCAGCCCCAACCTAGCCAGCCAGAGTTCAGGCAGAATCAGCCGCAGATTTTCTGGCAACCCTTGAACCGACATGCACTGCCATGGATGTTGGCTCTGGGCTTATTGATCGGGTTTGCGGAGTGGCCGTATCAGGCCATTTCCGAGATGGGTTTCAAGTTGCAACGCCACCTCTGGCCACTGGACGGTCTTGGGCTGGCGACACCGAGCTCGATGCAGACCTATGGCGCGCTCGTTGTGTTCACGTTCACAACAGCCCTGCTAAGCCTCAGTTGGGGTCCGCTGGCTGCTGGCCGCGGCGGCGGTGTCGCACCCCTGATCGCCCTGGACCGCAGCCATGAAGCATTAAGAACAGAACGTGAAACAGAGTGGTTGGACAAACTCAGCCTGCGCACACAGCTGAGCCGGCTGCCCCTGGTGCTTCTCACCCATCTGGGCGGCCTGAGCGTCGGCGTTGAATCGCCCTCCGCGTCACTGGGCGCAGGCGCACTCCTGGCCATCAGGCGGCGATGGCCTCAGTTCACGCCGCTTGCATCGATGCCGTTGCCGCTGGTTGGCGTGATCGGTGGGGCTGCTGGCTTAGGTGCGGCCTTCCGCTCCCCGCTGCTGGGCGTCGCCTACGGGCTGGAGGAACTGGGACGTCGCTCCGGCCTCCCCTTGATGGTTCCCACGCTGCTGATCGCCGCCGTCGGTGCTCTCATCAACACAGGCCTTGGTCAACCGGGTCGGCTGCCTGGACTCCAGCTCGGCCCCATCGAGCCGATGCTGTGGCCCTGGGCGGTGCTGGTCACCGCGATCGGTGCCGCTCTTGGCGCGGCATTCGTGCGAATACTGATCCCCTTCACTGCTCTGATGCAGCAGGGTCTGAAGCGGCATCGCAGCATCGCCATTCTGTGCATCGCCTCGCTCCTGAGTCTGTTGGCCTTGCTCAGTGGCGGGCTCAGCCTCAACGATGGCAGCCTGTCCCTCGCCGCTGCCCTGCAGGGCTCAAGCGGAGGCCCCCCACAGACCCTGCTGTGGCGCTGGCTCGCTTCGTTGTTGAGCATTGCAGCCGGCGCACCCGGTGGTCTGATGCACGACGTGATGACCCTCGGCTCCTTGATCCCAGGGCTGCTGCGATGCCTCCCAGCCGTCGCGGATCTTCCGCCAGCAGCTCTGGCTCAGCTTGGCGCAATCGGGGCCACGGCGTTATTTGCCGCTGCGAACGGAACACCGCTTTTTTGCGCGCTGTTTGTGTTCACGCTTCAGGGGGATCCTCAACTCTTGGGGCCCCTGCTCCTCGTGAGCGCCCTCAGTGAAGCAATCGGTTCAAGGATGCGTGGGGAAGGCTGGAACGAACACCTGAGTAGCGCTTTGATGAGCTAGGCGCAACCCAGTGATGACTGCAGCAACAACTCAGAACCCGATGGGATTCCTCGACCAGCGTTCTCCGGTGTTCACGCGGGATTGTGTGGCCTCCTCAAGTTCACCACTGGTGACCCAGGTAGGACTGTCTGTGCTGCGGGATGGGGGCAACGCCTTCGATGCGGCTGTGGCGATGGCCGGGTTGATGGCTGTCGTCGAACCCATGTTCAATGGCCTCGGCGGCGACACCATGATCCTGGCCTGGTCGGAAGCTGAGCAACGGGTCTACGGGCTCAATGGCAGTGGCCCTGCACCTTCTGGGGCCTCGCTCGAACGCATGGGAACGGCCCCATTTATACCGGACCATGGCGCCCAGGCCGTGACCTTGCCAGGGGCGATTTCCGGCTGGACAGCTTTGCTCGATCGCTTTGGCTCGCGCTCTCTGGAGCAGTTATGGCAGCCCGCGATTCGCTACGCCCGCGAGGGCTACCCCGTCGGCGAATCGATCGCAGGGTGTTGGCAGGGCGGGGGGCCCATGATGCAAGGGTCGGCCTCTGCCGATTTTCTGGCAACCCTGTATCCCGGTGGCCGCGCACCCAAGCCAGGCGAATTGCGATCCTTCCCTCAATTGGCAGACACCCTCGAGCGGGTCGCTATTGAAGGTCGTGATGGCTTCTACACAGGAGCAGTGGCTGAAGCGATCACGCAGACCCTGAGCGATCTGGGTGTGCCCACGCGCTGCGATGAGCTGGCAGCCGTTCAGCCTCAATGGGTGGAGCCGTTGTCGGTGCCCTATCGCGGCTATGAGGTTCTGGGCTTGCCTCCCAATTCGCAAGGGGTTGTGGCGCTGCAGGCGCTCGGCATCGTTGATGGCTTCAATCTGGCTGCCATGGATCCCGCTGAGCGTCTGCACCATGAAATCGAAGCCCTGAGGATTGCCTTTGCCTTTGCGATCGACCATGTGGGGGAACCCACCGAAGCGATGCTCAATCAGGTGCGCCAGGCGCTATTGCCTGAGGGGCTGGCCGAGGCTCGCAACCGCATCAACCCCAAAGCTCTGCCACTGGGGCGTGCAGTGGGTGGATGCTCAGGCGACACCACATACCTATGCACCGTGGATTCCGACGGCAACATGGTGTCGCTGATGACCAGCATCTACGGCTTGTTCGGCTCTGCCTTGATGGCCGGCGACACCGGTGTGATCCTCAACAACCGCGCCTCAGCGTTCTGCACCCAGGCCGGACATCCCAATGCAGTGGCACCAGGGCGACGACCACGTCACAGCATTCTTCCTGGGCTCGTATTGCGGCACGGCCAACCAGAGTTTCTTCTGGGATGCGTTGGTGGAAACAACCATCCACAAGGGCAGCTACAAAGCCTCGTGAATGTGTTGGATCTGGGCATGAATCCGCAGCAGGCATTGGATGCCCCACGCTTCCGGGTGCTGATGACCAACGATGTTGTGCTCTTGGAAGATGCATTCCCGGAATCGGTTCGGCAGGATCTGGAAGCCCGGGGCCATCAGCTGGGCCAGGATTTTGCTTGGACCGGTGCTGCACAGATGGTGCGGGTCCACCGCGGTGAGAACGGCATCGGGCCTTGCCTGGAAAGCGGAGTTGACCATCGCCTCGATGGGGTGGCCCTGGGTTGGTGATGACAGATCTTGCACCCCAATGGGCCTGAACTCCGATCTGCTACTGCCGAATACCTTTCAGCACTACCTGCTGGGGTTATCCGCCGTGGCGAACAACTGCCCTGCGATCGGGCCCTTTCTCAGCCTGAGCCAGGATGCGCCGACACGTCAGGTACGCCGACGCCGCGTCATCGGGGTGGCCACCTTGTCCAGTCTGATGGTCATGCTGGGGGCCTACTTTCTGGTCACTGCGGTGCTGCAGTTCTTTGGCATCGGCGTGAGCGCCTTTCAGATCGCGGGCGGCCTGTTGCTTTGGGCAAGCGGTCTCAACATGTTGAATGCGCAAGATCCGGGCGACTCCCACGAGAAAAGCTACGACACCAGCCACATGGACATGGGCCAGATGACCTAGTCGGCGATCGTGCCGATTTCGCTGCCGCTCACGACCGGTGCAGGCACGATATCGACGATCACGGTGTATGCCAACAGCGCAAGCAGCTTCGATCACCGAGCCGAGCTCTTGGCAGCGATCCTGGTGATGGCCTTGATCATTGCGCTGATGTTCCTATTCGCGGCCCGGCTCACCATGCTCCTCCCATGTAGGCATGACGGTGTTGATCAAGGTCATGGGCCTGTTCACTCTGGCGATCGGCATCCAGCTTGTCGTGACCGGCTGCAGCACGATGCTTGAACAGATCCAGTTCCGGATCTAAGCCTGCTTGCGCTCATGCCCACTGTGACGACTAATCTTTATGCACAGATCATGCAAGGAAAGTCAGTCAGGCACGAGGCAATACGACTATTGGTTTTTGCTTGCAACCCAGAGGCCTCAGGAACGCTGAAGCGACGCCAGATAGCTGACGTGAACGGGCCGCGTCCAATAAATGGCAAGCGGGATGGCAACCAGCTCGTTGATGAACATGGTGCGGATGTAGGACGCCACCTCGATTTGCCCTTGAGCCAGCAGCCAAAGCTGGATCACCAGGATCTTGACCACGCCGACCCATAAGATCAGCCGCAACCAGTGCAGAGCGTTCAGCGACTTCCGGGTCGCCACGCCAAACATCGCGATCAGAACGGCAATCGACAGAACAATTCCGAGAGAGTGCGGCAGCACCAGCTCAGTAATGCCAAGGGCTGGATACACCCGCAGCCCATCAACGAAGATGGCCAGCAAGACCACCTGGTGCACATAAACAATCCGTGAGAACAAGCCAAAGCCACGGGGCTTGCTCTGTCGACGATCGGACGTCATCAATTGGGGCCGGAGACGGTTGGCGTTGCAGGGCTGCTGGAATCAGCATCGCGGCCACCACCCTCACCAAACCAGCGCTCCTCGAGGTTCTTGATCGCCACATAGAACGGTGGCACTACACCGAGTGAGAGCACCGTGGCCACCAACAGGCCACCGAAGATCACTGTTCCCAGCGACTGTTGACTATTGGCTCCAGCCGTGGTGGCCACCACCAGAGGCAGGAAGCCGGCCAGCGATGCAATCGCCGTCATCAGGATCGGGCGCATCCGTGATTCCGCAGCCGCCATCGCTGCTTCCGGGACGCTCATCCCGGCCTCCAGATGCTGCTCGGCCACCTCCACAATCAGGATGCCGTTCTTGGCCGCCAGACCAATCAACGTCACCAGACCCACCTGGGCATAGATGTTGAGATCGATCGAGCGGATCGCCAGAAACACCAGGGCGCCGAGCATGGCCAGGGGCACGGTCATCAGGATGATCACCGGCGTCACATAGCTCTCATACTGCGCCGAGAGCACCAGATACACGATCAGGATGCCCAAGGCGAACACCAGCACGCTCGCACTGCCAGCAGACAGCTGCAGGGCAGCGATGCCAGTGAAGGCATAGCCAATGTTGTTGAAATCGAGGCTATTGAAGATGTTCTGAATCGCCGTGAGCGCCTGTCCAGAACTCTTTCCGATCGCCTCAGCCCCCTGCACCAGAACCGTGCGGTAGAGGTTGTAATGGCTGATCACCGGTGGTGCGCTGGTGAGATCCGCTTCAGCGAACTCCGACACCTGAACCATCTTGCCGTCGCGGTTGCGGACGTAGTAACTGAGAACGTCGTCAAGGTTGCTGCGCTGATCCGGTTGCGACTGGACGTAGATGTTGCGCACCTGACCGCTCTCATAGGTGAGGCCTGAATAGTTGCCACCCGCGAGCACAGCGATGGTTTGCATCGCCTGCTGAAAATCAACGTTCAGAGCACCCAGGATCGAGCGATCAATCTTGAGCCCGAAGGCCGGTGCACTGGGCACAAACTGCGTGTAGAGGGTGGAGAACTGACCACTGGCCTGGCCTGCATTCACCAGCTGCCCAGCCAAGTCGTTGAGCTGCGTGAAGGTGTAGGCGCCGTTGCTGAGATCGTTGAACTGGAAATAGAAGCCACCCTGGGCTGAAAAACCGGGAATCGCCGGCGGTTGAGCTGCCACCGCAAGGCCGGTGTCCAATTTGGAGAGTTTCTGGTTCAGCCTGGCAACGATGGCAGGGGTCTTGTTGTCGGCTCCCGAGCGCTCGTCCAGGGGCTTAAGGCCGAAGAAGAACACGCCCTGATCGGGACTATTGCCATTGAAGCCGGCACCACTGATCACACAGCCGGCAACGATGTCATCTTCCTCATTCAAAACCTGGGCGATTTGCGCACCCACCTTCTGCGTTTGCGACAGGGAGGCACCGTTCTGAAGCTGGTAAATGCCGAGGCCATAACCCTGATCTTCCTCAGGGATGAATGCTGATGGGAGGGCATTGAAGGCAATCGCGGTCACGACGATGCCACTGGCCAGGCCCATCAGGATCAGCCGGCGGCGATCGATCAGCAGCCTGAGCAACTTGGCGTAGTTCTGCTCCAGACGATGGAAGGCATCGTTGAAACCATCGAAGATCGATGCCAAACGGCTGCCTGCAAAACCGAAGAGCAGCACACCAAAGATGTACGCACCGATCCCGAACGATGCAGCGCTGAACCGTCCAAACGCCAGGCCAACCACGATGCCTGCCACAGTCCAGGTCCAACCTTTCGGCTTGGGCGGCTTCTCGGTTTTGAGAATCAAGCCCGCCATCATCGGAGAGAAGGTGAGGGCGTTGAAGGTGGAGATGGCGATCGCGAAGGCAATCGTGAGAGCGAATTGGCGATAGATGATGCCGATACCACCTGGATAGAAGGCCACCGGAACAAACACAGCCATCAACACCAAGGAGGTGGCAATCAGCGCTCCAATCAACTCACCCATGCAGGCCAGCGCCGCCTGCCGTGGTCGCATCCCGCTCTCTAGGTTCTTGGCCACGGCCTCGATCACCACGATGGCGTCGTCCACCACCAGACCCGTCGCCAACACCAGCCCCAGCAAGGTGAGTTGGTTGATCGAGAACCCAAAGGCCTTGATGAAGGCAAACGTTCCAATCAGGGAGATCGGAATGGCCAGGCTCGGCACCACCGTGGCCCGCCAGTCCTGCAGGAACAAGAACAAGATCACCAGCACCAGCACGATGGCCAAACCGAGAGCGTCGGTCACACCGTCGACGGCGGATTCAATGAACTGACCAACGTTGTAGATCTCCGTAACCGTGATCCCAGGCGGCACCTGACTGCGGAACTGATCCATCAGCGCCACCACAGCCTCGCTTACCTGTAGAGCATTGCTCTCAGGTGTCTGGTAGACACCAACGGTGATTGCAGGGTGATTGGCAATATCCACACCAGCAGTGGAATAGGTGTTGAAGCCGTAGGACGCTTCGCCAACATCCTGGAGACGCAAGAGATTGCCGGCAGGAGACTTACCCACAATCAATTGATTGAGCTGCTCAACGGACACCAAATTGCCGTTGTCCTCTACCAGAATGGGGTAAGTGAACATCTGGTTGCCACCAGCCGGCGGACCGCCCACGAGACCACCAATGGCCACCGAGTTCTGGCTGCGGACTGCCGTCACGACCTGATCAGCTGTGAGCTGGTTGGCCGTGAGCTTGTCGGGGTCAACAAACAACCAGAACGCTGGGTTGCTACCCCCAAACAACGTGGCCTGTGCCACACCTGGGATGCGTTCAAGCTGGTAGTAGAGCTGCTCGTAGATCAGGCCGTTAATGTAGGAGCGATCGAACTGACCCTCAGTCGAACCCACTTGGTAGGCAAGCAGAATCGATGGGGTTGTTTGCAACACCGAGACGCCCGTGCTGCTCACCTGGGAGGGCAACTGCGGCATCGCCAGGGACACGCGGTTCTGCACGTTCACCTGGTCGATATTGATATCGGTGCTTTCGTCAAAGAAAACGTTAACCGTGCTGGAGCCCGTGTTGGTACTCAGCGATGAGATGTAAGCCGCACCAGGCACACCATTGATCTGCTGCTCGAGCACATTGGTGACAGCCTGCTCGGTGACCAGAGAATTTGCTCCGGCATAGGTAGCAGTGACCTGAACCTGCGGCGGGGCGATATTCGGAAGGTTTTCAATCGGCAGCGTTGGAATGGCAATCAAGCCAACCAACACAATCAAAATGCTGCAAACGGTCGTGAGAACCGGACGCTTGATGAAATTATCGGAGAGTGACATATCTGATCAATCCTCAGTTGGCAGCCGCAGGGCCAATCTTCACGGGCAGACCCGTGCGCAAGAGCGCAGTATTACTCACAACAATGCGCTCACCCTTCTGAAGGCCTGAGATCAGTGGATAGCGATTGCCCTGAAGCTGCCCAAGCTGAACAGGGGTCTGCACCACGATCGGGGTTGCGGGCGGAAGCGCCTCCAACTTTTTCTTCTCAGCATCTGGAATCGTTGTGGAAGCCCTGATCTTGGGTAGCGCCTGAGCGAGGGTGATGACTTTGTAAACGAAGGGCTGCTGAGCCTGCATCATCACCGCATTCACAGGAACCGATAACTGACGACTACTGCCAGTAATAATTCTATTTTTCACATATTGCCCCGTCTTCAAAGTGCCGTTTGGATTCGGGAACGCCGCTTTCACCAGCACCGTATTGGGCGAGGAAGCGGTGCCACTAACACCGAAGTAAGGAGAGATAAACACCACCTTTCCATTCGCAGAAAGCCGAGGGTTGGTCTGCGTCTTCAACTGAACGGGCTGCCCCATCTTGACTCGAAGAGCCTGGGTAGCCGGCACATCCATCAGAGTCCAGAGATTGGAGTTATCCACAATTCCGGTAATCGCCTGACCTTGCTTGACATAATCACCGATCTTCACCGTATCGAGATCGCCAATCTCTCCATCGATTGGAGCCGTGACGTATTTATATCCGAGCGTTGCAGCATCAGCCTTGACTCGGTCTCGACTCTGAATCGCCTGGGTCACATAAAAATCGCGATCCCGGGTTGAAACAGCACCCTGCTCATTCAGAAAGATGTAGCGTTCAGCATTGAGGAAATCCTTCCGTGCTTCGGCCTGACTCGCATTAAGTGCAGATGTCTGTTGAACATTGTCGAGCACCAGGATCGGCTGCCCAGCCTTCACCTGCTGCCCCTGGCTCACCAGGATCTTCACCACCCGTCCATCGGTCTCAGGGCGGAGCGCCACATCCGTGGTAGAGCTCAACACGCTGATCACCTCGATGGAGGGGTTGAAGTCGGCGTCACCGATGCCCTCCACCTGAACCACCAGCGGCGGCCGCGTAGGGGGCTTTGCACCGCATCCCACCAGCAGGGCAATCAGGGGGAGTGGAGCCAGGTAGCGCCGCACAGTCCATCGACAGCAGAGCGCAAGCTACCGGATTTGCGGCGTTCTTTCATCGGATGATGGCCACTAAACACAAGACGGCGTGAGCGATCTGTTCAGCCATCGCGGCGAGCAGCTGCGCAAGAGCCTGGCCCCGCTCGCCGACCGGATGCGCCCCCGCAGCATCGACGACTTTCAGGGCCAGGAGGAGATCCTCGGGCCGGGACGGTTGCTGCGGCGGGCGATCACCGCCGATCGCGTCGGCAACCTGATCCTCTACGGCCCGCCCGGTGTGGGCAAGACCACCCTGGCCCGGATCATCGCCGCCAGCACCCGCGCCCACTTCAGCAGCCTGAACGCGGTGCTGGCAGGCGTGAAAGACCTGCGCGCCGAGGTAGATGAGGCACGGCGGCGTCTTGAGCAGCACGGCCTGCGCAGCCTGCTGTTCATCGATGAGGTGCATCGCTTCAACAGCGCTCAGCAAGACGCACTGCTTCCCTGGGTGGAAAACGGCACAGTGACGTTGATCGGGGCCACCACCGAAAACCCGTTCTTCGAGGTGAACAAGGCACTGGTGAGCCGCTCACGCCTGTTCCGCCTGCAACCGCTGCAACCGCGCCATCTGCATCAGCTGCTGCAACGCGCCCTGCGGGATCCGGACCATGGCTATGGCAACCGCTCGGTGCGGATCAGCGCTGAAGCCGCCGAGCATCTGGTGGATGTGGCCGGCGGCGATGCCCGCAGCCTGCTGAATGCCCTCGAGCTGGCCGTGGAGACGAGCGAGCCCGATGGCAACGGTGTGATCGCCATCGATCTGGCCATCGCCGAGGAGTCGATCCAGCAGCGGGCTGTGCTCTACGACAAGCAGGGCGACGCCCACTTCGACACGATCAGCGCCTTCATCAAATCGCTGCGGGGCAGCGATCCCGATGCCGCCCTGTTCTGGCTGGCCCGCATGGTGGAGGCCGGCGAAAACCCGCGCTTCATTTTTCGGCGCATGCTGATCTCCGCCGGGGAAGACATCGGCCTCGCCGACCCCCAGGCGATGGTGGTGGTGGAGGCCTGTGCCGCGGCCTTTGAACGGGTGGGGCTACCAGAGGGGCTCTATCCCCTGGCCCAGGCGGCGCTGTATCTCGCCAGCACCGACAAGAGCAACAGCCTGCTCGGGTTCTTTGATGCGCTCAAAAGCTTGAAGGCGAGCAGCCGCCAGGAGGTGCCCGCTCACCTGCGCGATGCCAACCGCGATGGCAAGGCCTTCGGCGATGGGGTGGGCTACCGCTACCCCCACGCCTACGCCGAACACTGGGTGGCCCAGCAATACCTGCCATCAACGCTGCAGGGCCAGGTGTTCTGGCAGCCAGGCCAGTTGGGCTGGGAGGGACAACGGCGCCAGCTGCTGCAGCAACGGCGCGCGGCCCAGCTGGCGGCGGCGGCGGAACACGAGGCCGAACTCGGGGAGGTGCTCAGCAGCAGCCCGGAGGATCCAGCTCTTGAACGCTGGCTGCAACGCCAACTGGGAAGCAAAGGCGAGCGGCTCGATGCTCTGCGCAGCCGCCTCTGGGAAGGCGCAACCTGGCGGCGACATGACCGTGTGCTGATCCTAGAGGCCCGTTCGTTGCTCTGGGCACTGGATCCGTTACAGCACACACCGGAAGGCGGCGTTGTGATTCACACCGCGCACAGCTCCGATGCGGAGCGGTTGCAGGGTCAGCTGCGGGTGCTTGATGCCCTGCAGCAGCCGCGCGTGCTCTACGGCAAGGCTGCAGACCTCGCTGACACCCTTGAGCCCGGCAGCCTGTTCGAATGGATCGCAGCGAGGCACCCCTTCAAGGATCTCAGCGCCAACGCGCTGTCTACTGCCCTGGATTCCTTGGATTGCCTCGCCGCCCCGGATGCCCAACTGCGGCTGCTGTTCAGCCAACCCACCATCGGCCCAGCCGCTGCCCTGTTGGCGATGGCTGATCTACCCGATGCCCTGCGCCAGCTGCTGGCCCCGCTACCAGCCCTCGAGCAGGCCTGGCTCAGCGCACCTCCGAATCGAGACCTGTTGCAGGCAGAACTCGAGCGCCGCGGTTGGACGGTGAACTGGCAGCAGTGGCAGGAGCCCCTGGAACTCACGCTCACGGCAGGTGTGATCGAGCGCTGGCTGGGCGATGACGCTGCTTACAGGAAGCATCTCAGCGACATCCTCCAGCCCGAGCAGTTGCAATCGCTCCACGAAATGCTCCAACAGCGGGTCGGCTCTCGCCTACCGCAACAGCTGCAGCATCAGCGGCTCACGGCCCTGCGGAGGCGCTGATACTGAGGAATCACTCCTGTTGATCAGCATCAAGACCATCAACAAAAAACCGGCTTCCACCCATGGAGTGAAAGCCGGAGAGGGATACAGACAGCGCCAGCTGTCTTGAAGATCACCAGAGACCGCGAACAGCAGGAGCGGCAGGGGCCGGAGCAGGGGCTTCAGCGGTGTAAGCCGCAATGCAAGCCGGAGTGTTCATGTACCAGCTCAGCAGGGAGGTAGCCCGCTGACTGTTCGAGGCGTCGCTCACATCGCACACCTTCATGGCGCCCTGCAGACGCTGATCGGTAGACAGATTCGACATCATGCCGTAGCTCGAGAGCTTGCCATCGGCCGAATCGAGGATGATGGCGCTGCGCACGGCCTGCAGGCTGTGGCTCTGGCTGTAGTAAGGCGTGTAATTGTTCTGCTGAATGCTTTCAGACAGGAACTGTTCGCCCTTCTCGGAATAGAGGAAGTTGGCCACAGCGACCACATCCACGTCGTATTCCTTCTGCAGGCCAGCCTGCAGCTCATCGCGCGACCAGCCCGACAGATCCTTCAGATCCTTGGGAACCGGGTTGTCGATCACCTCCGTGCCACCGAGGGGCAGCAGGGTGTTGGAGCGAACGAAGCCCTGGCTCACGGCGCGGGCCGTCTGCGTGGGCAGGCCAGGTTGGATGAAGGTGGGAGCGCCGTAGCGCACGCCGGCCTGATCCGAATTGATGGTGGTAGGCCCTTGGGGAATGGCCTGGGCCGAGAGGCCTGCAAGCAGGACACCAGCGCCAGCCAAGGGGAGGAGAACCTTGCGCATGGTTGTGCAGAGGATGACTCTCCCGGTATGGCGAGCGGAAGCGTCCGCCATGGACCTTCTGCAGGTTGATTTAAGAATCGGTTATCGAAAAACCGGGCAAGCGTTAACCGCGCTCGGCAGCCGTGCGCCGTGTGGGCAGCTCCAGGGCGTTCCACCCCGGCGGGCAATGCAGCGCATCGCGCTCATAGCGGAAGCTGCCGGGTTCGCCGCGGCCGCTGCAGGCCACGCCACGGGGAACGTTGTCTTCCGCCTGCACCTGGGCCACATAGCGCTCCTCGCCGCCCCGAGGAATCAGCAGCAACTGCACCCGATCGGGCGCTTCGCTGATGCGGGCCTCCATGTCTTCCGGGGTCTCCAGCCCGAGCACATCGAGATAGCCGGTGAAGCTGCCCCAGAAGTAGCGGGTGATCTGGCCGCCCACAAACTGGCCCAGCGCCTCGCTCGCCCTGGCGCGGCCATCCTGCAACGCTTCCTGGCTGGCCAGATCCGCCAGAACACGGTCGGTGGAGGCGCCGGTGCGCATGGCCGGTGGAGGCAGCAAGCGCCATTGGGCAAGCCCGGCCACACCGAACAGGCTCAGCAGAGCCACCACACTGAAGCGCAGGGCCAACGGCATGGGTGCGGCCTCTTGAGAGGACTGTTCAGGAGATGAACGCGCGAAAGTTAATCCCAGATCGCCTGTTCGGCTGCCTGCCCCACCACGGCGCATAACCAGCCGTTACGCCGCACACACACACTGGGCGGCTGCCAGCCCTCGAGCTGATGCTCAAGGCGCTGCTGTTCGCTGCACCAATGCCAATGGCGCAGATCGGTGGCGAGGCTGCTGCGCTGCCATTTGATCGCCGCCTCTTTCCGCACCCAGCTCTCCAGCACCAGCCCCGGGCGCTCCGGCGGGTCTTGGCGCTGCAGCTGCTGCCATTCCCGGGGCGGGAAAAACCGGCGCGCCAGTAACTCCGCCGCAATCGGGCGCTGCGCCCATTCCAGATCCACCCCGATCGGCCAGGGCGACCAGGCCAGCAGCAGCTGATCGCGGCTATGGCTCAGGCTCACGGCGCCATAGCCCTCAGCCAGGCCAGGCGCCTCACCGGGCGGACTGTGCAGCGGCACCGCCTCAGGCGGCAGCTCCAGGCACGCGGCCAGGCGGCAGCGCAACAGATGCCGGCTGGTGCGATAGCGGTGCTGCACCGCAGGCGGCAGCGCAGCGCTCCACGCCAGTTCGGCCTCGCTGAGCGTCCAGGAATCCTCCGCCCTGAGCGGCAGCAGCCACAGGCGCGGAACCGCCGCCCCGCTCGGACCTCCCCTTAGGCTCCCGCCATTGTGTTGAAGCCCCGCCATGGCTCTGCAGATCGGTGATGCCGCACCCGACTTCACCCTCCCCGATCAAAACGGTGAGCTGGTGAGCCTGGCCGGTTTCAAGGGCCAGCGCGTGGTGATCTACTTCTATCCCAAGGACGACACCCCGGGCTGCACCAAAGAAGCCTGCAACTTCCGCGATCAGTGGGCCGCCTTTGAGCAGCACAACATTGCGGTGCTGGGCATCAGCAAAGACGGCGCCGCCAGCCACAGCAAGTTCATCGGCAAATACGAACTTCCCTTCACCCTGCTCACCGACGCCGAGCCCTGCCCGGTGGCCGAGAGCTTCGGCAGCTACGGCCTCAAGAAGTTCATGGGCCGCGAATACATGGGCATGATGCGCCACACCTTCGTGGTGGATGCCGAAGGCAAGATCGAAAAGGCCTACACCAAGGTGAAGGCGGAAACCATGGCCGACGACATCCTGCGCGATCTGGGCCTGGCCTGAGCTCAACGGCGCCACCCCACCGCCGGCAACGCCGCCATGGCCTCCAGGGCCAGATCCGGTGCATGCGCGGCATCCAGCTGCTGCGTGAGCAGCACTGGCAACACCAACGGGGCGTCGCCGCCGGTGAGCCAGAGGCTGGCGCCCTCGGCCCGCTCCGCGGCCAGGGCGATCGCTGCAGCCACGGCCCGGCGGCAGCCCTCCACCATCGCCTGATCCGTGGCCTGAGGCCAGGCCGGCGCAAGCTGATCCAGCTCAGCGCCGGCGCCGTGGAGCTGAGGCAACTGCGCTGTGGAACCACCCAGGGCTTTCAGTTGCAGGGCCAAACCTGCACTGATCAAGCCACCTGCAAAACGCCCCTCGGCGCTCACCCGCGTGAGGCTCAAGGCCGTACCGGCATCCGCCACGAGCACAGCCCGCTGCTGCTGCCGCCAGGCCCACCAACCCACCAAGGCGCGGTCGATCCCCAGCCAGGGCGGCGCCCCCTCCAGGGGCACATCGGCCAGGGCGAGCTGCCGAGCGGCCAGGGAGGCTGGATGAGCCGGCACCGGGCCCACCGCAGCCCAGGCCTGAAGATCCTCAGCCTCAAGCCGCTCGGAGGGCGGTGTGTGCCAGCAACGCAAGCCGCCGCCGGTGGCGCCGGGCTCAGCCCAATGCCAGCGGCTGTTGCCGATCAGCAACAGCCGCGCCACTCAGATGCCCTCGCCGGCCATCCCGGGCAGGTGAATGCCGCATTCCTGCTTGAGGCCCCCAAAACGGGTCGCCCGGCCGCTGATGCCGCCATCGTCGGGGCCACTGGAATGCCAGTCGCCCACCGTGGAGTAGCCCTGCTCAAACAACGGGTGCTGGGGCAGCCCGTGCTCCTGCATGTAATAAAAAACGTCCTTGTTGGTCCAGGCGAGCAGCGGGCGCAGGGCCCAGCGACCGCGCACCTGGGCCAGTGGTTGCATGGTGCTGCGGTGATCGGTCTGCCGGCCGCGCACACCGCTGGCCCAGCAGCGCACCGCCAGCGCCTCCAGGGCGCGATCCAGCGGCTCCACCTTGCGAATGCGGTGGTAGGTCTCCATGTCTTCCACGCGGCCTGTTTCCCAAAGGCGGCCATGCAAGGCCTCCATCCGAGCAGGACTGATCTCCGCCTGGGCCACATGCACCTGGAGCCCCAGCAGCTCGATCAGGGTTTCGGCGTAGCGGTAGGTCTCAGGCGGGAGGTAGCCGGTATCCACCCAGATCACAGGCACCGAGCGCTCCAGCTGACTGATCAGATGCAGCGAAACCGCCGCCTGGATCCCGAAGCTGGTGGTGAGCGCAAAGCCATCACCAAACTGGTTGAGCCCCCAGCGCATCCGCCCCAGCGCATCAAGAGACTCCAGCGCCTGGCAGCACTGCTGCTCATCCAGCGCGGCTGAGGTGGTGGCCGGTGTGCTCGTCATCAGCCCATCCTCCAATGCCAGGGGAAAGCACTTCCGTGCCCGCAGCTGCTGGTTAGGGTTCGCGCAACACCCACCGCCCGATCGGAACCGTGCCGCCAGCCGAGGCCGAACAGCAACCCGTTGTGGTGGTGGGAGGTGGCTTTGGCGGATTGAGCGCCGCCCTGCAGCTGGCGGCGGCAGCCCCCGACACACCGGTTCTGCTGATCGAACCGCAGGAGCGCTTCCTGTTTCTGCCCCTGCTCTACGAACTGCTCAGCGAAGAGCTGCGGCGCTGGGAGATCGCACCGCGCTACAGCGAACTGCTGGCCGGCAAAGGCGTGGTGTGGCTGCAGGATCGAGTGAGCCAGATCAACACCGCCCAACAACAGCTGAGCACCGAGGCTGGGCATCAGCTGCGCTACGCCCAACTGGTGCTGGCCACCGGCGGCAAACCCACCAGCTATGGCATCCCAGGGGTGGAGGAACACTGCCTCGGCTTCCGCAGCCTGGCGGATGTGGATCGTTTGCAGCAGCTGGTGGAGCGGCTCAAGCAGCAGCAGCGCCCCCTGCAGCGCCTGGCGATTGTGGGCGCCGGTGCCAGTGGCGTGGAGCTGGCCTGCAAGCTGGCCGATCTGCTGCAGGGCGCAGCGGTGGTGGAACTGATCGAACAGGGCGAGGAGCTGCTGCCGGCATCCCGCTCCTTCAACAGGGATCAAGCCCGGCAAGCCCTGTTGCAGCGCGATATCCGCCTGCGCACAGGCACCCGGGTGACGGCCGTCACCGCCACAACGCTCAGCCTCCAGCGGGACAACACCAGCGAAACGCTGAGCTGTGATGGGGTGATCTGGACCGGTGGGGTTGTGGGCAGTGTTCCCAGCCTCATGCCAGCGCTCGAGCTCGATCGCCGCGGCCGGCTGTTCTGCCACAGCGATCTGCGGGTGATCGGCGCCGAGCACCTCTTCGCGATGGGGGATGCGGCCTTCTGCCCCGATACCAGCGGAGAAGCCCATCCCGCCACGGCCCAGGTTGCATACCAGCAGGCGAGCTGTGTGGCGGCGAATGTGCTGCACCAGCGTCGCGGCGAGGAGCTGGCACCGTTTATCTGGAAGGATCTGGGGGAAATGCTGGGCCTGGGCATCGGCCAGGCCACCCTCACCGGCATGGGGATCACCCTGGCGGGCCCTGCAGCGTTCCAACTGCGGCGCCTGGCCTACCTGGCCCGGATGCCGGGGCTGCAGCATCAGCTGCGCGTGGCCGGTGGTTGGCTGGCCGATTGGTTCTGACGCATCACCTCACCATCGATGACCGACGCGCGCCGACCCGAGGGCTTGCTGCTCGATGCGATGGGCACCTTGATCGGCCTGCGCCGCTCCGTGGGCAGCACCTATGCGGCCTTTGCCGCCGAATACGGGCTGAGCGTGGAGGCTGCCGCGATCAATGCCACCTTCCCCAAGCTGTTTAAGGCGGCACCACCGCTGGCCTTCCCAGGGCTCGAGGGCACTGCCCTGCTGGAGGCCGAGCAGGCCTGGTGGGTGGAGCTGATCGCCGGCTGCCTTCGCGCCTGCGGCCATGAAGGCCCCTTGCCTGAGGGCTTGGGCCCCGCACTGTTTGCCCACTACGCCAGCGCCGATCCCTGGCAGGTGTATCCCGACGTGGCGGATCATCTGCAGCGCTGGAGCGCCGCAGGACTGAAGCTGGCGGTGGTGAGCAACTTTGATCAACGGCTGCACGCGCTGCTGGAGCAGCTGGAGCTGGCGCCATGGCTGGATGCGGTAGTGGTGTCGTCGGCGGTGGGAGCGGCCAAGCCCGATCCGCGCCCGTTCCAGCGGGCACTGGAGCTACTGCAGTTGCCAGCGGCGGCGGCTTGGCACATCGGCGATAGCCCCGAGGATGAAGCCGGCGCCCGGGCAGCCGGCCTGCACTGCGTGCTGATCGAGCGTTGAAGCAAACCGCCCTGCTGGGCCGCACGGCCGGTCTGCGTCCTGCCCAGAGCCGGCGCCTGGAGCGCCTCAGCCACCGGCGCCACCCGGAGGCTTTTGGGGCCGATCTGCTCACCCTGCAACGGCTGGCGGCCGAAAGCACCGAGCTGGAGCTGCCCCTCAGCCTGGTGATCGATGGCCGCGGCCTCTGCCGCCTGCTGTGGGTGGGGCCGCTGGAGCAATCGGGCCGGCTGCTGGAGCGGCTTCCAGGGGGGCCGCGCCGCCAGGGCAGCGACCTGCGCCTGATCACCTGCGTGGGCCGGGCCAAGCAGCTCGAACCCCACGGCAGTGAAGCGGTGGTGGGCCTGGATCTCGATCCCCAGCTGTGGCTGCGCTACGGCCAACAACCGGGCGCCGGTGGTTTCTGGGCGGCAGCGGCTTACCTGCCCGGCGGCGATCCCAGCCATCCCTGGCAGCAGCAGCACGAGGCCGATCTCAGTGAGCTGTGCCAGTGGATCCCACCGGAGCGGCAAGCGCCGCCGCAAGCAGCGATCAAGCCCAGCGGCCTCGAGCAGGTGCTGCTGCTGGTGCTGAGCCCCTCCGACCCTGAAACAGCCCGGCGTGAGATCGCCGAACTCGAAGGGCTGGTACGCAGCGCCGGCTCGCTGCCGGTGGGGCTGGTGGTGCAACGCAAGGCGTCAGGCTCACCGCAAACACTCTGGGGTGAAGGCAAGCTGCGCGAAGCCGCCCTGGAGGCACGGCGGCTCGGGGCATCGCTGGTGGTGACCGATCGCGAACTCACCCCCGCCCAGGCCCGCAACCTGGAACACCTGCTGGATCTGCCCGTGAGCGATCGCAGCGAACTGATCCTCGACATCTTTGCCCAGCGGGCCGCCAGCGGCGCCGGGCGCCTTCAGGTGGAACTGGCGCAACTGCGCTACCGGCTGCCCCGGCTGGTGGGCCGCGGCTTGAGCCTTTCGCGCCAGGGCGGCGGCATCGGCACCCGCGGCCCCGGTGAAACCCAGCTGGAAAAGGATCGGCGCGCCATCGCCCGCCGCATCGACAAGCTGCAGCGCGACGTGCAGAAGCTGCGGGAGCACCGGGCCCGCATCCGCAGCAGCCGCCACGGCCTGCAGCGCTTTGCTCTGGTGGGTTACACCAACGCCGGCAAGAGCTCCCTGCTCAATGCCCTGAGCAAGCCGGCTGCCGGCGAGGCGGTGCTGGCGGAGAACAAGCTCTTCGCCACGCTCGATCCCACCACCCGCCGCATCAGCCGGCCCAACCCCACAGGCGGGCCGCCCCAAACCCTGCTGCTCACCGACACGGTGGGCTTCATCCGCGCCCTGCCACCGCCGCTGGTGGAAGCCTTCCGCTCCACCCTGGAGGAAACCCTGGAAGCCGATCAGCTGCTGCTGGTGGTGGATCTCTCCGATCCGGGCTGGGTGGAACAACTGAACACCGTGCACACCATCCTCGATGAGCTGGGCAGCGACACCCCGCGCCGGCTGATCGGCAACCAGATCGATCGCTGCCCGGCCAGCGCCGTGGAGCAGGCGCGCAAGCTCGATCCCCAGGCGCTGTTCGTATCCGCCACAGCAGGCCTGGGCCTGGAGGGGTTGCGCGCATGGTTGTTCAGCGAACAGCCATCACTGGGTTGACGTCAGTTCAGACCCTGGCTATGGCAGCATCTGGCCTCAAATCAACCCAGCTCCATGGCGCTCCAACTGGGCGACACCGTCCCCGATTTCACCCAGAACTCCCAGCTGGGTCCGATCAACCTCTACGACTTCGCCGGCGACAGCTGGGTGGTGCTCTTCTCCCACCCCGCCGACTACACCCCCGTGTGCACCACCGAGCTGGGTGAGGTGTCGCGCCTGCGCCCCGAGTGGGAGAAGCGCAACGTGAAAACGATCGCCCTGAGCGTGGACTCCGCTGAGAGCCATGGCGGCTGGATCTGCGACATCAACGAAACGCAGAACACCACCGTTGACTACCCGATCCTCGCCGATGAGGACAAGAAGGTGAGCGATCTCTACGGGATGATCCACCCGAACTCGCTCAACAACCTCACGGTGCGTTCGGTGTTCATCATCGACCCGAACAAAAAGCTGCGCCTGCAGATCACCTATCCCGCCAGCACCGGCCGCAACTTCAACGAGATCCTGCGGGTGATCGACTCGCTGCAACTCACCGACTACCACCAGGTGGCCACTCCGGTGAACTGGAAAGACGGCGACGACTGCGTGGTGGTGCCTTCGATCCCCACCGACGAAGCCCGCAACAAGTTCCCCAAGGGCGTGACCGAGATCAAGCCCTACCTGCGCATGACCCCGCAGCCCAACAAGTGAGCCACTGAGGCTCGCCCCAACCCTCAGGCCCCCGGAGAATGCCCGGGGGCTTTTTTGTGGCCATGCGGGTGTTGGGTCTGATGAGCGGCACCAGCGCCGATGGCGTGGATGCGGTGCTGGCGGCGTTCAGCGGCCCGCCACGCCGACCCCGCTGGCGGCTGTTGAACCGCGCGGCAGTGCCCTATCCCAACGACCTACGCAACCACCTGATCGCTGCCGGCCAGGGGAAGCCCATCACCGCGTCCGACGTGCTGGAGCTGGGCGAGGCGCTCACCGAGATGCAGGCTGAAGCGGCGCGAGCCTGTGACCCCAGCGGCAGCGCCGAGCTCGTGGGCTGCCACGGCCAAACCCTCTGGCACCGGCCGCCGCAGGGGGATCACCGCGGCAGCAGCTGGCAACTGCTGCAAGGGCCCCTGCTGGCTCAGCTGCTGCAGCGGCCGGTGGTGTTCGACTTCCGCGCCGCCGATCTGGCGCTCGGGGGCCAGGGGGCACCCCTGGTGCCAGCCGCCGATGCGGCCCTGCTACCGGCCATCGGCGGCTGGCGGGCTCTGCTGAACCTCGGCGGCATCGCCAACCTCACCCTGCTGCCACCCGCCTCGGGCCCCGATCGGAGCGCACCGGTTCAGGGGTGGGACTGCGGCCCCGCCAACACCCTGCTGGATCTGGCGACAACCCGCTTCAGCGGGGGCAGCGTGGGTTTCGATGCCGGTGGCGCCTGGGCCGCCCAGGGCCACGTGGATGAGGCGCTGGTGCAGCAGTGGCTGCAGGAGCCTTATCTCCAGCAGGCACCACCCAAATCCACCGGCCGCGAACTGTTTGGCCAGCCGGATCTGGAGCGGCGTCTCAGCGAGCTGGAGGCCAGCGCCGCGCGCCGCCAGCAACCGCTCATCCCCGCCGATGCGCTGGCCACGCTCACCGCCTTCAGCGCTGCCGCCGTGGCGCAAGACCTTGGCCGCTGCCCCGCGGTGGTGGAGCTGCTGGTGGCCGGCGGCGGAGCCCGCAACACCACCCTGATGCGCGAACTGCGGCGCCGCTGCCGCGGCCTGCAACTCCGCCCCCTGGCGGAGTTGGGCATCGGCGACAGCGATCGCGAAGCCCTGGCCTTTGCCTTGCTCGCCTGGTGGCATCAGCAGGGGGTGAGCGGCTCTTTGCCCTCGGTCACAGGGGCGATGCGACCGGCGGTGCTGGGTGTCTGCGCCCAACCAACCCGATGAAACGCCCGAACCTCGGAGCCTTCAGATCACGATCCACCACGAAGCGCAGGCAGAAGCAGCGCCCGTTCATAGGGTGAGCCCATCGGCCAGCAAGCCCATGAGCGCCGGCAACGCCCCCGCCCTCTACGAGCGCATCCGCAGCGATCAGCAGCTCACCCAGGAGCTGTTTCGCCAGGCCCTGCAGGACCCCTCAGGCGCCCTCACCCGCATCTGCAGCCTCGGCAGCGACTGGGGCCTGCCCGTGAGCCGCGACGAGGTGAAGGCCCACCTCCAGGCGATCGACGACCCCGAAACCAAGCAATGGCTGCTCAAGGCGCGGGGCGGCCTCTAGAGCGCTGCGGCGCGGGCGCCGATCGGCGCCCATCCAGCTGAAGAAGAGCCAGTAGCTCACGATCGCCAGGCCGGCCGCCACCACCAGAGCCGCCACCTGTTCGAGTCGCTTCACCATGGCGCCGGCCTGTGCGGGGACTGAAAACAGTCTGCAGGGCGAGCTGGCGGCCAGGCCGGTCCAGCCGCGGGAGATGATGCAGGCAGGACAGGGCCGCCGGCGCCCCCACGTGCAACGCCTTGCTTCGTCTCGAACGCGTCTCCAAGATTTATCCCACCGGTGAGGTGCTGCGGGATGTCACCTGGGAGGTGAAGCCCGGCGATCGCATCGGCCTGGTGGGGGTGAACGGCGCCGGCAAATCCACCCAGATGCGGATCATCGCCGGGATGGAGGAGCCCAGCAGCGGCCAGGTGGTGAAGCAGGGCGATCCGCGCATCGTGTACCTGCAGCAGGAATTCGATGTGGATGTGAGCCGCACCGTGCGGCAGGAGCTCTTCCAGGCCTTCGGTGAGGCGGCCACGGTGCTCAACCGCCAGCGCGAGGTGGAGGAGGAGATGGGCTCAGAAAAGGCAGCCGAGGATCCCGATCACCTCGATGAACTGATCCACGAGCTGGGCAGCCTGCAGAGCCGCTTCGAGAGCCTGCACGGCTACGAGCTCGACGCCCGCATCGACAAGTTGCTGCCCACGATCGGCTTCACGCCAGAGGGCGCCGAGCAGCTGGTGGGCGACTACTCCGGCGGCTGGCAGATGCGCATCGCCCTGGGCAAGGTGCTGCTGCAGGAGCCCGATCTGCTGCTGCTCGATGAACCCACCAACCACCTGGATGTGGAAACAATCCAGTGGCTGGAGGACTACCTCGTGGGCCAGACCTGCCCGCTGGTGGTGATCAGCCACGACCGGGCCTTCCTCGATCGGGTGTGCAATCAGATCGTGGAAACCGAGCGCGGCGTCTCCCGCAGCTACCTGGGCAACTACAGCCAGCACCTGGAGCAGAAAGCGCTCGAGCGCGAAGCCGGCCAGGCGGCTTTTGAGCGCCAGCAGAAGGAGCTCGCCACCCAGCAGGCCTACATCGATCGCTTCCGCGCCAGCGCCACCCGCTCTACCCAGGCCAAGAGCCGCGAGAAGCTGCTTGACAAGGTGGAGCGGATCGAAGCGCCGATCGAAAGCGTGAGCGGCCCGCGCTTCCAGTTTCCGCCGGCACCGCGCAGCGGCCGCCTGATCGCTGAGATCAAAGACCTCAGCCACAGCTACGGCGAGCAGATCCTGTTCCTCGGGGCGAATCTGGAGGTGGAGCGGGGTGATCGCATCGCCTTCGTGGGCCCCAACGGCGCCGGCAAATCCACCCTGCTGCGGCTGGTGATGGGCATCGAGACGCCCGATGAAGGCGTCGCCGGCCTGGGCGAGCACAACGTGATTGCGGGCTACTTCGAGCAGAACCAGGCCGAAGCCCTCGACCTCTCCAAAACCGTGATCGACACGCTCTTTGAAGCGGTGCCCGACTGGACCCAGACCCAGGTGCGCTCCCTGCTGGGCAGCTTCTGCTTCAGCAACGACGCCGTGTTCAAGGAGGTGGGCAAGCTCTCCGGCGGCGAGAAGGCGCGGCTGGCCCTAGCGCTGATGTTGCTGATGCCCTGCAATCTGGTGGTGCTCGATGAGCCCACCAACCACCTCGACATCCCGGCCAAGCAGATGCTGGAGGATGCCCTGATCGAATACGACGGCGCGGTGCTGGTGGTGAGCCACGACCGCTACTTCATCTCACGGGTGGCCAACAAGATCGTGGAAATCCGCGACGGCGACTTGGTGGTGTATCGCGGCGATTACACCTACTACCGCGAGAAGAAAGCCGAGGAAACGGCCGCCGCTGAGGTCGCACGCCTGGCCGCTGAACAGGACGCCAAGCGCAAAGCCAACCGCGACAAGCAGAAAGCGAAAGCCGAAGCTCGCAAACAGAAAGCCGCCTGATGCCAGCACCGGAGCCAGCCACCGCTCAAAACAACTTCACACTTCCCTAGGCAAGACGACTCATTGTTCTTGTCCAAGACGCACGGTGTTCATACGCTGATGACTTCCCCCCTCGAGAGGTCAGGCCATGGGCATCGTTCCGCATCCCTCCCATGTCACTGGGGCTGATCTGCTGGCCATGGGGATCGCCACCTCCAGCTCCACCGGATTGGATCCGGTGGAGACTTATTTCGAGTGCATCACCGCCTGCTCCATCGACGATGGGGAGTGCGTCACCCAATGCGTGGAGGTGCTGCGCGAGGCCGATCGCTGAGCGCGTCTCAACGCGATCCCATCAGCGTTGAGAGCTCCACCGGCGTCACCTGCAGCCGCAGGGTTTGGCCCTGCCGCTGCAGCGTGAGCTCCATCGAGCGGCCCACGCCATTGCGCTCCACCAGCTGGGTGAGCTGCGCTGGGTTGCTCACGGCCTGGCCATCCACGGCCGTGATGCGATCACCGGGCCGCAGCCCCGCCCGTGCCGCCGGCCCTGCGGGCATCACACTGCGCACCACGGCTCCAGGCACGGGGCTGCCGCTGGCATTGCGCACAGCATCGAGGCCCACGCCGATCATGGCGTGGCTCACGCTGCCCTTGCTCACCAGTTGCTCCGCCACGCTGCGAGCGCGGTTGATCGGAATCGCAAAGCCCAAACCAGCCCCAGGGCCGGAGCGCACCAGCGTGTTGATCCCCACCACGGCACCATCGGCATCCAAGAGCGGCCCACCGGAATTGCCAGGGTTGATCGCCGCATCGGTCTGAATCAGTTCCAGGCGCTTATCGGTGATTCCCAGCGCAGCGGCATTGCGGTTGAGGCTGCTCACAATGCCGAGGGTCACGCTCTGGTCGAGGCCGAAGGGATTGCCCACGGCAATCACCCACTCACCCACCTGCAGGCTGTCGGAATTACCCAGGGGCGCCACGGGCCAGGAGCCTCCGCCCGCCAGACGCACCACCGCCAGATCCGTCACACGATCAGCGCCCACCACCGTACCTTCCACACGGCGGCCATCACTGAGACCCACCGTCACCTTCGTGCTGCCCTCCACCACGTGGGCGTTGGTGAGCAGCAGCCCGGTGGAGTCGTAGATGAAGCCGCTGCCCTGGCCCCGTTCTGTGCGCTGCGACGGCGGGATGGCACCACCCCCCTGCGGCAGGCCAAAGAACTGGCGCAGCATCGGATCCATGAACGGGAAGGGGGCCAGGCTCTGGCGACCTGGCACCACCACCGTGCGCTCCGTGTCGATGGTGACCACGGCCGGGCCGGTGCGGCGCACCGCCTCCGCTACAAACGACTGGCGCGAAAGCGCAGCGCTGGCCGCTGGTGATTGCGCCAGGGCCGACGGGAGCGAGGTGAGCAGCGGGCCAGCCAGGGCCGCAGCTAGGGCCAGGGGCAACACCCGGGAAGGCACAGCAGCCATGACAAGCAATCCGGCGGATATCGACCGTACGCAGGTTTTCCGCGGCGGCAAAGGGGCCCGTGCTGGTGGATTCCCCCCCCACCGCGCCTTGCACAACCGCGCGATGATGGACCAACCGGAATAACCACAGTCCACCGGAACGCCGTCCACCCCTCCCTGCCGGGATCCTCGCCATGAGCTCCGAGCTATTCGCCAAGCTGCTGCCGCTCGTTTATGCAGCCTGCTTCCTCGGATTGCTGTGGCAGGCCTTCCGGATCATGGGGCGCGGCTTTGCTGCGGTGCCGCGGCCCGGTGATCAAAACCGCATCCCCCGCGGCGATCGCACCGGCCGCCTCACCATCCATCCGGAGCTGCTCGATGCGGATGGTCAGCTCACCCGCGACGACCTGCTCACCGTGCGCTTCGGGGGCGATCAGGAGCAGCCCGCCTCATCGAACGACCCCAGCTGAGCCCGCACGGGCCCTCCAGCTGGTACAACCGTTGAGTGCTTGTGGACACAGCGGAGGCTGAGTGGAGCAAAGAACCCGGATCGTGGCTGCGGTGCTCAAGGCCATCAAGCTGCCCCCCCGCTTTCAGCTGAAGCTGGTGAAGGAGGATCCCGTTCGCCTGGAGTTGATCCTCACCCCCGCCTACGGCAAAAACCCCATCCTGGTGGGCCTGGTGGAATCGCAGGATCTGGTGGCCCGCCGCGATCGCGAAGGTCGTGTGCCCAGGGATCTGCAGGGCACCTGGGACTGGACCGTGCGCCACGGCAAGGTGAACACCGGCGGCTGGAACCCTTATCTGAAGGAAGCGCTGCAGACGATGTTTGAAACCGGCCTGCCGGCCATCGTGTACGAAGAAACCACCGGCGAGGTGTATCACCCGGTGGATGGCGCCCGCCACGTGCGCTGAGCCCAGGCGCTGAGCACGCTCTCCGCACACCACCCCGTGCCCCTGCCGATCGAGCCGCTGCTGCCTGAGCTGGTGCAGCGCCTCCCCGCCGGGGGCACCGTGCTGCTGCAGGCTCCGCCCGGCGCGGGCAAAACCACTCGGGTTCCGCTCGCCCTGCTGAACGCCTGCCGCGGCCGGATCCTGATGCTCGAACCCCGGCGGCTGGCCGCGAAAGCTGCCGCCGAGCGGCTGGCCGCTGAATTGGGTGAACGCGTGGGCGAGCAGGTGGGCTACCGGGTGCGCCTGGAGAGCCGCATCTCCGCTGCCACGCGCATCGAGGTGCTGACCGACGGCCTGTTCCTGCGGCAGCTGCAGTCGGACCCAGGCCTCGATGGCGTGGATTGCGTGATCTTCGATGAATTTCACGAGCGCCGCTGCGAGGCCGATCTCGCTCTCGCCCTGCTGCGCGAGGCCCGCGAGCTGCTGATGCCTGAGCTGCGGCTGCTGGTGATGTCGGCCACGCTCAACCTGCAGCCCCTGGTGGAGCAACTGCCGGAGGCCGCCCTGCTCACCAGCGAGGGTCGCAGTCATCCCGTGAGCGTGAGCCATCAGCCGCCGCGGGAGCGCGAAACACTCCCGCAGCAGGTGCTGCGGGCACTGGAGAGCCACTGGCTCGATCAGCGGGGGGCGGGCGAAACCGTGCTGGTGTTCCTGCCGGGGCAGCGGGAGCTGCGCGCCTGCCACGACGCCATCGCCGCCATGGGCTGGGGGCAGGAGCTCGAGCTGTGCCTGCTGCACGGCAATCTGCCCCTCGCCGAACAGAGCCAGGCAATCCGCCCGGCCAACACACCTGCGGGGAAGGTGGTGCTGGCTACGGCGATTGCCGAGAGCTCGCTCACGATCGAAGGCGTGAGCCTGGTGATCGACAGCGGGCTCAGCCGCCGCAGCCGCTTCGATCCAGTGAGCGGCATGGAGAGCCTGGTGACCGTGCCGGCCAGCCTCGCCAGCGCTGAGCAGCGTGCCGGCCGCGCCGGCCGCCTCGGCCCGGGCCGCGCCCTGCGCCTGTGGAGCCCGGCCGAGCAGCAACGCCGGCCCGGCTTCGATCCACCCGCGGTGATGGAGGCCGATCCCGCCCCGCTGGTGCTGCAGCTGGCCGAATGGGGGGCAGGCCTGGGCGAAACCCTCCCTTGGCTCGAGCCGCCGCCGCAGGCCCACCTGCGCGAAGGCCAAGAGCTGCTGCGCCAGCTGGGAGCCCTGGAGGAGGGAGGCCAGCTCAATGCCCATGGCCGCCGCCTGGCCAGCCTCGGGGTGCATCCACGCCTGGCCCAACTGCTGCTGCGCGCCTGTGAGCTGGGGGCCGCAGACCTGGGCTGCGGCATGGCAGCGCTGCTCAGCGAACGCGATCCTCTCTCCCAACTGGAGGCCGGCTGCGACCTGATGCGACGGATCGATTGGCTGCGGAGCCCCGGCCGCGACCGGCGGCGCCAGCAGCTGCGCCAACTGCAACAGCAGCTGCTGCGCCAACTCCCGAACCATCCCCAGGGCACAGCGCCAGCAGACCACGAAGCCGCCATCGCCGCTGAACTGCTGGCCCATGCCTATCCCGAGCGGGTGGCCCTAGAGCGCACGCCCGGTTCAGGCCGCTACCTCACCCGCGGCGGCCGTGGTGCGCTCCTCCACCCCAGCGATCCCCTGGTGGGCAGTCCAGCCCTGGCGATTGCGGCAGCCGACGGAGGCAGCAGCGATGCCCGCATCCAGCTGGCCCTGCCGCTGGCCCCGAGCAGCCTCACCGCCCTGGCCTTGGCCGCCGGCGAAGAGCTGGCCCAGGTGAGCTGGGATAGCCAGCAGGAACGCATCCGGGCGGAGCGGGAGCTGCGCCTGGGAGCCCTGGTGCTGGAGCGGCGCCCCTGGCCCGATGCCCCCGCCGACGTGCTGCGCACCGCTCTGCTCACCGGCCTGGGTGAGCTGGGAATCGAAGCCCTCCCCTGGGATGGCAGCAGCCGTCAACTCCAGCAACGCCTCAGCCTGGCCCACCGGGAGCTGGGGGGCCCGTGGCCCAACCGCAGCATCACGGCGCTGGCCGCCGACCCGGAGAGCTGGCTGGGCGATCAACTCGATGGCCTGCGCAGCCGCGCTGATCTGCAGGGGCTCAATCTGGAGGAAGCGCTGTGGCAGGGGCTGCCCTGGGAAGCGCGGCGTGAGTTGGAAACGCTCCTGCCTGAGGCGCTGCCCATTCCCTCAGGTCGCCTGGCCAGGCTCGATTACAGCAGCGGTGAGCCGGTGCTGGCGGTGAAGCTGCAGGAACTATTCGGTGCCGCAAGCACCCCCACCGTGCTGGGCGGCCGGCTGGCCGTCACGGTGCAGCTGCTCTCGCCCGCCGGCCGGCCGGCCGCCATCACCCAAGATCTGGCGGGCTTCTGGAGTGGCGCTTACCAGGAGGTGCGCAAGGAGCTGCGGGGGCGCTACCCCCGCCATCCCTGGCCGGAAGATCCCGCCAACACGCCAGCCACCGCACTCACCAATCGAGCGCTGCAGCGCCGTCAGTCCCAGAGGTGATCGAAGCCGAAATGGCGCAACCCTTCGGCGATGCCGGCGCAGCCCTCCTCTGAGGCCAGATACACCGACGACAACCGTGGCAGATGCTCGAGCAAGGCTGCTTCAGCATTGGCCACCATCACGCCCTTCAGCCCGGTTTCAAACATCGCCAGATCATTGAGCGTGTCGCCGGCTGTCACCACCCGATCGCGGTCCACGTCCAACCACTCCAACAGGGCCAACAGGGTGGAGCCTTTGTTCACACCGCTGGGCAGCAGATCGAGATAACGGTTGTCGGAGAGGAGACAATCCACGCCATGGGCCTCCAGCTCAGGAATCAGGCTGTGGTCGAACTGCTCAGGATCCACGTAATAGGCCAGGCGCCGCTCGGAATGCAGCGGCTGTGGCGCCAGGCCGGGCTGCCCCTCCAGCATCGGTAGAAGCCGCTGCTCCAGCCCCTGCCACCGCGCCTCGATCGGCTCCACAGCCAGAGGAACCGGCAACAGCGATTGGCCGCAGGCCACCGTGCAGCCCACATCTCCGATCACCAGGTGCGGGGCCGCCAGGCCAATGGGCTCGTCGTCCTCCAGCACGCGGGCAATCGAAGCCAGATCACGCCCCGTGCAGAACACATGCAGTACGCGCTCACGCTGCTGCGCGAGCCATTGGTAGAAGCGCCGGCGCTCTGCGGTCGCGCCACCCAGCAGCGTGCCGTCGAGGTCGGTCACCAGCACGAGCTCCGGGGCCTCAGGCAGAGGGGCTGAGAGCTGGCTTTGCAACAACTGACGCGACACCAAAAACATCCAACAAGTGGCGGCAACCGTATCGCCGAACACCGTCAAGCAGCCCACATGTTTCGTTACAGTCCAACTGTTCGCGGCAATCCGATGCCTGATTCCACCTCCACATCTGCACGCTTCGGTTTTGTGAATTTCGCTGAAACCTGGAATGGCCGCCTGGCCATGCTGGGGTTCACCATCGGTCTCGCCACCGAGCTGCTCACCGGCCAGGGGATCCTCGGCCAGATCGGCCTCGGCTGAAGACGGCACACCGGAGCCTCGGCTCGTTTGGCGCTCCCTCACGCGAGGGGGCGCTTTTTGATGGTTCAAACTGAGCCAACAAACAGCACCAGCAGCTCCCCTGGCTCAGCTTTTCGCCAAGAACCGCCGCGATGGCGCCCGCATGCTCAGCAGCGGCATCGTGATCACCAGCGTGGGGTGGATCCGGATCGATCACCCTGCCGGCCAGATCGTGGCACTGCTCGGCAGCATCGTGTGCCTCTACTGGTGGAGCTGCTACCGCCGGCTGGAGCGGTGAGCACTGAACTGGGTCTGCCGCGCTACAGCGTTGCCACACTGAATCAAGCGATTGCCTCCCTGCTGGAGCGGGGATTCGCGCCGCGCTTTCTGCTGGAGGCCACCGTGTCGCGGCCGCAGCTGAAGAAGGGCCACCTCTGGCTCACGCTCGTGGATGAGCAGGCCTCGATCTCGGGGGTGATCTGGGCGTCGCAGCTCAGCAAGCTCAGCTTCCAGCCGAGCGAGGGCGATGGCGTGCTTGTGGTGGGCAAGCTCAACTTCTGGGCCAGCCGCGCCAGCCTTTGCGTTCAGATCCTGGATGTGAGGCCCAGCCTCAGCGCCGTGCTGCGCCAGTTCGAACGAGTACGTGCGCTCCTGGAGCCGGAGGGGCTCCTCGATCCAACGCGAAAGCAGTCCCTGCCTGCCATGCCCGCAGCGATTGCCCTGCTCACCAGCGTTCCCAGCTCAGCTCTGGCCGACATGTTGCGCACCGCGCAGGAGCGTTGGCCCGCCACCCGCATCCATGTGGTGCCGATTCCCGTGCAGGGTGCCGTTGAGGAGCAGATCCGGGCGCGGCTGGCCGAGGTGGTCGCCCGCGCCCAGGATTTCGGCATCGAAGCCATCGTGCTGGCTCGCGGGGGCGGCAGCCGTGAAGATCTCGCGGTGTTCGACAGCGAGGCCCTGGCGCGCGATCTGGCCGCCTGCCCGCTGCCACTGGTGACAGGACTGGGCCATGAAGACGACACCACCATCGCTGACCTGGTGGCCGACTACCGGGCGGCAACACCCACCGCTGCGGTGGTAGCGCTGCTGCCCGATCGCCACCACCTCCTGCAGGCCCTCCAACAGCAACGCCTGCTGCTGAGGCAGACCCTCATTCACCGGCTCCAACGTGAACGCCTGCGCCTGGACGCCGATCAAGCACGTCTCGTGCAACTGCATCCCCGTGTGCTCCTGGCGGGCGCACGAACGCAGCTGGAGCAACGCCGCGAACTGCTGCAAGCCCTCTCTCCCCAGCGCCTACTGGAGCGGGGCTTCGCTTTGGTGCATCAGGGCGATGGCCAGCTGGTGCGCTCCGTGCGGCAAGTGCAGGCCGGCGATGCCCTCCAACTGAGGGTGGCAGACGGCAGGATCAGCACGGTTGTGCAGAACACGGATCAGGATCGCCATGGCTGAACCCAAGCCGAAACGCCGGCGTAGCGCAACCAAGAGCGCCGCTGATCAAGGCACCGAGTGGCAGGAAGAAGTGGAGCAGCTGAGCTTCAACGAAGCACGAACGGCCCTGGAGCTCGCGATGGCGAAGCTGCAGTCGAACGACCTGGAAGTGGAAGAGATGGCAACCCTCTATCGCCGAGCTGAGGCCTACGCCAACCGTTGCAGTGCCGTTCTCGAAAGCGTTGAGCAGGACGTGATCCAATGGGACAACCCGAGCGCATGACCGGAGCCGTGGATTCCCTGAACGCCAACCAACCTGCGCCAACGGCTGTGAGGCCCTGGCTGGCTTGGATTTACCTGGCCCTGGCCATTGCCGGTGGCGTGCTGCCATGGATGGCCAATCTGGACTACATGCGGGAGTACGGCTCCAGTTTCGATCTGAGCCTGTTCGTTGCCTTGGCCAATGCCAACGCCGCCGCCCAGTCGTTGTCGCGGGATCTGCTGGTGGGCGCCTCGGCGGTCACCATCTGGATGGTGGTGGAGAGCCGGCGCCTGCAGATGCGGCACCTCTGGGTGGTGTTGCTGAGCTCCGTCACCATCGCGTTTGCCTTTGCAGCTCCCTTGTTCCTGTATTTGAGGGAAAGGCGCTTGGCTGAGCTGGCCCGTGCCAGCGGCAACGGCACGCCTTCAGCGCTCCCCTGAAACGTCGCGCACCTCAACGTCGATCACGGCCGAACTGGCTGGTAGATCGGGGGAAGGTTGAGATCCTGGCTTCACACCCTGTAGATCTGCTCCACAAGCCGGGCAAGTAGCCGCCCCAAAGCTGGGCGTCCCGCAGGCGGGACAGGTGATCAGGCGGCTCTTAAACCACTGCCAGGCCAAAAAGCCAGCACCCGCCAGCACCAATGGGCCGAACACCAGCAACAAGGCAAAGCCCTCGAGCACATCAAAGAACAGGCGCGCCGTGAATCCAGGTGCCAAGAGCAGCAGTCCGATCACAACGATCCAGAGCCATGGAATCGGGCGTTGCATCAGGTGGCCTGTTGACTCACTCACTCCATCTTCACTGGGCTCCGTCTGCCGCGGAAGAGGCCAAGCGGGCGGATGCCTCACCATCGCGGCGACGGCTCACCACCACACTCAAGGCCGTGCCGTAATAGACCACCAAAGCCACCAACCAAACCCAGAGGCTGAGCAGCAACACACCACCAATCACGCCATAGGCCTGAAAACGCGACCCGAGAGACAGCAAACTACGGCCCAGCACCACATTGAAGATCGTTAATACAAAACCAATCAAAAGAGATCCAGGAATCAACGATCGCGCCGGAACATGACGCGAAGGCAGAATTGCCAGCAGCGCAAACGACAGACTGCAAGCAATCAACAACGAGATCCCAAAATCAACAGCCATCGGCACGGGAGCCCACAGATGCAACCAATGAGGCAACCAGCCCTGCAACATCACTCTCCAACTGCCAGGGCTGAGCAATCTCAGATTCGTCGTCAATTGATCCAACACCACAAAGAAACCAATCAAGGCCACCAAAGCAATCGCCTCCAAACGTGCCCGCACAAAACGCCAAACAGGCCTACTCCAGTGATCAATGGGAAGCAAACAGGGCCGAAACCCCCACAGCCGATCAGCTCCCCTTTGCAGACTTAGATAAGCGTTGGTTGAAGACACCAACAGAAAGCCAGCACCCACCAAACCAGCACCTGTGCCCTGACGAATCAACTGATTGAGCGTGGTTCGAATCACAGGAATCACTGAAGGCGGCAACACCTGATCCGCCAAGCCCAAGATCTGATCAGACAGATTATCCACACGCCCCAACACACGACTGGCTACACCCAGAGCGATCAACAAGATTGGGAAGAATGATTGCAGCGTGTGATAAGCAAACGCCGCACTCAAATCAACACAGTCTTCCCGATCCCAGAGCCGGTAAGAACGCCAAAACAATCGCACCAGCGAACGCCACCGAAACCTGCGCTTCATCGCCGCCACGGAACGCCGCACCTTTACCGACGCTACAACCTCTCCCAGCGCCAGCCAACAAAAAAGCCACCCTCTCGGGTGGCTTGTCTGCCTCAT
>Ga0194118_10000705_pt1 | contig 53700 bp, 38 predicted proteins | sample TA2MahsurfametaG_2_FD_148662 | JGI IMG/M metagenome (GOLD analysis project Ga0194118, IMG submission 148662) | Freshwater microbial communities from Lake Tanganyika, Tanzania - TA2015013 Mahale N5 surface | ecosystem: Environmental > Aquatic > Freshwater > Lake | place: Tanzania: Lake...
CGCGAGGAGGAGCGAGTCGCGGACGCGCTGGAGGCGCAGGGCCTCGGGCTGGAACGCATCGGTTCCACGCTCCTCTTCGACCCCTTCGAGATTCGCTCCGGGTCAGGCACGCCCTACAAGGTGTTCACGCCGTTCTGGAAGGCGTGCATGGCACGGCCGGAACCCGACCGTCCGCGCCCGGCACCGGCCGCCATCCCTGCGCCCGCGGCGTGGCCGACCTGCGTCTCGGTGGATGCCCTGCGGCTCAACCCCACCATTGCGTGGGATGCCGGCCTGCGCGCGACGTGGACGCCGGGCGAGGTGGCGGGGCGCAAGCGGCTGGCGGCATTCGTCGCGGGCCCGGTGGGGCAGTACTCCGAGCATCGCGACATCCCCGCGGTCGCGGGCACCTCGCGCCTGGCCGCGCACCTGCACTTCGGCGAGGTCAGCCCGCGCGAGGCCTGGCACGCCGCGGGCGATGCCGCGCGCGGCCGTGGTGCGGCGTTCGCCGGCGGCGTGCAGAAGTTCCGTGCGGAACTCGGCTGGCGCGACTTCGGTGCGCACGTCCTGGCCAACTTCCCGCGAACCTCGGACGACCCCCTGCGCACGGAGTACCGCCGCTTCCCTTGGCGGACGGACGCTGCGCAGCTGCGTGCATGGCAGCGGGGCCGGACGGGGTACCCGTTCGTGGATGCCGGCATGCGCGAGCTCTGGCACACCGGCACCATGCACAATCGCGTGCGCATGGTCGTGGCGAGCTTCCTCACCAAGCACCTGCGCATGGACTGGATGCACGGCGCGCGCTGGTTCTGGGACACGCTCGTCGACGCCGACCTCGGCAGCAACACGCTGGGTTGGCAGTGGGCGGGCGGCTGCGGCGCGGACGCCGCACCGTACTTCCGCATCTTCAACCCGGTCACGCAGGGCGAGAAGTTCGACGCCGAGGGCCAGTACATCCGCCGTTGGGTGCCGGAGCTCGCGAAGGTTCCCCCCAAGCACCTGCATGCGCCGTGGGAGGCCCCGCCCCTGGCGCTCTCCATGTCGGGCGTGACCCTCGGCGAGGACTACCCGTGGCCGATCGTGGACCATGCCAAGGCCCGCGAGGAGGCGCTTGCGGCGCTGTCGTCGATCAGTGCGAAGGCCGGCCGTGCGGAGGGGCCGGACTGACGAGGATCTTGTCGACGCGCCGACCGTCAAGGTCCGCGACCTCGAAGATCCAGCCATGCCACGAGACACGGTCGCCGGTCCGCGGCAGGTCGCCGAGGAGCGCAGTGACCAGCCCCGCGGCCGTGGCCACGTCGGGCAGGTCCTCCGCGGCATCCGGGGCCAGCCCGAGCGTGGCAAGCAGCTCGGGAAGCGGCACGCGCCCGTCGACCAGCCACGATCCGTCGTCGCGGCGCGTCGCTCGCGGGAGCTCCTCCTCGCCCCCGCGCCCGAGGTCGCCGAGCAGCGCCTGCACAACGTCGTTGGCGGTGACGAGCCCCTCTAGGCCACCGTGCTCGTCCACCACGAACGCGATCCGCGTCCGATTCTGCTGGAAGACCTGGAGCAGCCTGAGCGCCGGAATGGTGTCGGGCACGTAGGTGGGATCCTGCATGACGGCGCCGACCTTGAAGTCGCTGCCGGCGAGCAGGCCGTAGGAGATCAGGTCCTTGACGTGGACGACGCCTTTCAGGCGGTCGATCGACCCGTCGCAGACGGGGAAGTGGCTGAACGGAGCGGTTCCGATTAGAACGCGGACGTCCTCGGCCGGCATCCCGGCGTCGATCCAGGTGATCTGCCCGCGCGGGACCATCAGGCTCTTCGCGGTCATGTCGCCGACCCGCAGCGCACTCTCGAAGATGCGGTGCTCCATGGGGTCGAAGACGCCGGTGCTGGCGGCACGCGCCACGATCGCCCGGACGTCTTCCTCGTTCACCTCGTCGCGGCGCGCCCGGATGCCGAGGAGCGAGAGCATCCGCTCGGTGGAGGCGGTCAGCACCCAGACCGGCCCGGCCGCGACCCAGGAAATCACGGACAGCGCCGGGGCGATCAGGGATGCCACCGCCTCCGGATGCGCGAGCGCGATGCGCTTCGGGATCAGCTCGCCGAGCACGAGCATCGCGTATGTCAGGCCGATCACGACCAGCGCGAGCGCGATGACTTCGGAGTGCGAGGCGAGCGGCTCCCACTGGGCGACCCACTCGGAGACGTGCCCGACGAGGGCCCGTTCGCCGTAAGCGCCCTGGAGGATCGCCACCAGGGTGATGCCGACCTGGACGGTCGAGAGGAAGCGGGTGGGCTCGCGCGCCAGCCCGACGGCGAGGCGTGCGCCCCGGTGGCCGGAGTCCGCGAGCGACTGTAGCCGCGAGGGCCGGGACGTCATCATCGCCAGCTCGCTCGCCGCCAGCACGGCATTCACCAGGAGCAGGACGGCGAGGATGGAAAGCGTCACGATCATCGGGGCGTGCGCTGCCGGGCGCGGCGCCATGCTAGGTACGGGCCCGCCGCCGGGAGCGCCCCGGCCGCCGCGGTGAGGAGCGCCCCCGCCACCAGGCCCGCGGGCGTGCCGCCCACGGCGAGGGCCGCGACCGGGCCCACCACGTAGCCGACGCCGATCAGCGCCTCGAATCGCCCGCCCGCGTCCACCTCGGCGCCGCCGACGCTCATGGCGTAGTACAGCCCCGCGAGGTACAGGATGCCCTGGCCGGCCCCGAAGGCGGCAAGCCCGACCGCCGCGAGCGGCACGTTGCCCGCGAGCACCGCTGCCGCGAACCCGCCGCCGAGGAGCGCGAGCCCGGCGACCAGCGTCCCCCAGCGGCCGTGCCAGAACCCGGCGCTGCCGAGGAACAGGACCGTGACGGCGCGCGAGACCATCCACGTGGCCGCAAGCGGCGTCTTGAGCGAGTCGTCCACGCCGAGGTCGCGCACCAGGAACGGAAGCACCGGCCCGATCGCCGCGATGAGCACGTAGCTGACGGGCACCAGGAACCGGGTGGCAAGCAGGAGGAACGGGTACTGCGGCGCGATGTGGGCGTGCGCGTGCTCCGCCGCGTGCGCCGCCGGCGAGCGCGGGAACCAGCGGAGGAGCGCCAGCGATGCGAGGCTCACCGGAACCATCACGAGGAGCGCCGCGGCCGCGTTTCCGCGTGCCACGAGCGGTGCCATGAGGAAGAGCGATGCCGCGGTGGCGGACATCCAGGTGACGTTGAAGCGCCCGATCGAGCGCCGCATGTCGCCGCCGTGGCGGCCTGCCGACACGTAGCTCTCCATGACCGGCCACAGCGCCGCGCCCACCGCGCTGAGGACGCACGCCGCCACGACCACTCCTCGAGCCCCTGCAAGCGTCAGGAGCGAGGCGCCGAGCTGCACGACGAGCACGCCCGCCAGCCATCCGCGCGCCGTGAGGATCCCCCGTGCGGCAAGCGCGCGCAGTGCCGGTCCCGACCCGAGCGCCATCGCCACGTAGATCACGCTCTCGGCGAGCGCGAGCAGCAGGTTCTCCGTCTGCGTGAAGCCGAACTGGCGCTCGGTGACGAACGGCACGCCCGACCACAGGATTCCGCTCCCGAGCGAGTTGAGCCACGTGACGGACAGGAGCGCCCACGCGGGCACGCCGGGACCGTCGGGCGTGGCGTCGGGTTCTGTGCGGCCAGGCTGCAAGGGGGCGCAAGGATAGGGTGCTGCCGTGGCCACCGCGCGGTTGCGCACGCGCTTGCCGCGGGCCTACACTCCCCGCCTGGCCGCGTCGTTCGGCCAGACAAGTCCTCGTAGCTCAATTGGATAGAGCGCCGCCCTCCGAAGGCGGAGGTTGTGGGTTCGACCCCCGCCGAGGACGCTTCCCCGAAGGCCCCGTCCTTCCACCGGCATGACCACCGAACCACCCGCCAACGCGCACCCGTCCGCTGCGCCCATGGCGATCCGCGACTTCCAGCGGATGATCCACGAGCGCTACCACGCGACCGACAGCGCGCGCGGCGCGGGCAAGACCTTCCTGTGGTTCTCCGAGGAGGTGGGTGAGCTGGCCCATGCGCTCGGCAAGCTCGAGAAGGGCCAGCCCGACCGCGCCAACCTCTCCGAGGAGTTTGCCGACGTGCTCGCCTGGCTCACGACGCTGGCCAACATCGCCGGCATTGACCTGGAGGAGGCGATCCGCGCCAAGTACCTCGCGGACGGCGGGCCGAAGGGGACCAAGTGACGGCGGGCTGCGGGGTGTGCGCCATCCATGCCGACGCCGCGGGTCACGGACGCTGGGAGTGCCATCGCGGCGCGCGCTGGATCGTGCGCCACCATCCGGAGCCATCCCCGCTGGCGGGGTGGACCTTCCTCTGCAGCGCGCGCCACGTCCAGGGGCCGGCGGACCTCGACGATGCCGAGGCCGCGTCGTTCGGCCCGGCCATCCGCACGGTCTCGCGGGCCGTTCGCGACCTGACCGGGTGCGACCGGGTCTATGCCATCGCCTTCGGGCAGGGCGCCGCGCACCTCCACGTGCATCTCGTGCCGCGCTTCGACCGCGAGGACGGCACGCGCGCATGGAACGTGGCCGACTGGTACCGGTCGGTGGAGCGCGGCGAGCGGCCAGCCGCGGACACGGGCGACGTGGCCCGCTTCGTCGCAGGGCTGCGGACGCGGCTCGCGGCCGAGCCCATCGGCTGATCGCTACGCTTCCCCTCGGCATGGATGCCGCCCGCCAGTCCCCGCCCCGATCCGCGCCCGCCTCGGCTGCGGCGCCGTCGCTGCGGCTCACCGAGGGCGAACGGAGCCGGATCCGCATGGAGGCGCTCGCGTTCGTGGGGGAGCGCTACCGGCTCACGCAGGCACGGCTTGCCGACCTTGCATCCATTCCCATCCGCTGGCGGCGCGGGAGCGGCTCGAGCGCCTACTACCCTCGCCGGGCCCATGGATTCGACCGCCCGCACATCCTGCTGCGGGTGCCGCGCGGCGCCACGGCGCGGTGGCACACCTACCGGCGCGCGCGCGCCCGGTTCGGCACGCCGCCCGGCGGCATCGAGCTCGATGTCCGCGTCCTCGCGGGGGCCGTGCTGGTGCACGAGCTGACGCACGCCGTCCAGCACGGCGCCGCGGGGGACGGACGGCGCCGCTTCAGCGAAGTGGAGACCACCGAGAACGAGATCGAGTTCGTGCGCCGTCACGCACCCGCCGCGTTCGCGCAGCTGGTGCCGGTGCTCCGGAAGAAGCGCGCCACGGCTGCCGCCCGGAAGGCCGCGCGCGGAGCCGCACGGGCAGATGCGCCGGTCGGGCTTGCGGCGCTTCGCGCGATCGTGCTGCGGACGGCGGGCGCGCTGGCGGCCCTCGTCAGGACGGCGTCGGCGCCTGCGCCGCAGCCGACACGCCGGCGACGTGGCCGCTCGCCCACGCCCACTGGAAGTTGAAGCCGCCGATCCGGCCGTCGACGTCGAGCACCTCGCCCGCGAGGAACAGCCCGGGCACGATGCGGCTCTCCATGGTCTCGAGCCGCACCTCGGAGAGCGGGACGCCGCCCGCGGTGGCCTCTGCAAAGGTGAACCCCCGGTCGCCGGTCACGGGAAGGGGGGTCGCGCACGCCGTCGAGGCAAGCGCGCGCCTGCGGTCGCGTCCGAGCTGCTGCGCGGTGGCGGCGGGGTCGACGCCCGCGGCCTCGAGAATCGCCCGGGCGAGACGCTCGGGCATGCGCTCGCGGAGCACCGAGAGCATGCCCCGTCCCTTGGCCTCGACCAGCACCCGGTCGAAGCCATCCACGTCCTCTCCCGGGAGCCAGTTGAGCTCGAGCCGAGCGGCCGGATCGTCCGCGTGCGCCAGGGTCCAGTGGCGGCTGATGTTGAGGACGCTCGGGCCGGACAGCCCGAAGTGAGTGCACAGCGTGCTGTCGGCATACGCGGCCAGGCGCTTGCCGGTGCCGCCGCGCAGCACCAGCTCGGCAGGCACCGTCAGTCCGCTGAGCGCGGTGATCCAGTGCCCGTCGGCCAGGCGGAGGGGAACGAGCGCCGGGATCAGGTGGTCGGTCACGGAGTGCCCGAGCGTGCGCGCGAATCCGAGGCCCGCGCCGTCGGAGCCCGACTTCGGCAGCGCCCTCCCGCCGGTGCACAGGATCACGCGCCGCGCCAGCGTGGTACCCGATGACGACCGCACCGCGAACCCGTCGCCCGATCGCTCGATGGCCTCCACGCGGTCGGGGTTCCGGACTCGCGCGCCCGCGTCGGCCGCGGCACGAAGCAGCGCATCGAGCACGGTGCGCGCGCTGTCGGTCACCGGGAACAGCTTTCCCGTCTCCTCGCGCTTGAGCTGCACCCCGAGCTCCGCGAAGAAGGCCGTGGTGCGGTCCACCCCGAACCTCCGGAGCACCCTGCGGATGGCGGGCGCGGTGCTGCCTGCGTAGTCGCCCTCGTCCACGCGCCAGTGCGTGACGTTGCACCGGCCGCCGCCTGCGACGAGGATCTTCGCTCCGAGCCGCGCTGCGCCGTCGAACGCCGCCACCGACGGCGCGCTTGCCGCGGCGCGCTGGGCCCGGCCCGCCCAGATGGCGGCGAACAGCCCGGCGGCACCGGCGCCGACCACCGCGACCTCGACGCCTCGCGTCTCGGTCACTTCGCGCCTGCCGGGGGAAGCACCTGCTCGCCGAGCCGCAGGGTCGTCTCGATGGACTTCGCCTTCTGCGACTTCCAGCGGAGCGTGACCGGCGTGCCCGCGGGCGCCTTGACCAGGAAGCGCCCGTAGGCGGCGCCGAGCCCCGGCACCCCGCGCGGGAAATGCAGCTGCGAGGGCTGGAACCACTGCGGATCCATGGCCTGCTCGGTGCGGCGCGAGAGCCGCCCGGCGGACACCGCCTCGGCGCCCTCGAGCGCAAGCACGTCGTCGAGGCCGATGCCCGCGGTCGCCGCGCGCACGGTCCGCGTCGGGATGGCGCGGTCGTTGGCCACGCCGACGGTCACCTGCCAGAGCCCGCCGGGGAGCGCGGTCGCCTCCACGGACTCGAACCGCAGCAGGGGCATCTGGTCCGCGTGGTACATGGTGAAGGCGAAGTTCCGGTGGATCTCCTCCTCCATCATGAAGGTGGGCGGGATGCGCGCGGAGAACTTGGTGCCGCCTCCCACGAGCACGGTCCCGTGCTGCGGGTGGGGGACCTCGGTCATCGCGGTTCGCGTGCGCCCGAGGAGCACGCGCTCGTTCCAGAGCCGCCGCTCCTCCTCGTCGGGGTCCGCGCCGTCCTGCATGATGCGCTTGTCGGACCACAGCTCGTTGGTCAGGGTGATGATCCCGAGGCTCTCGGCGAACCAGTTCACGACGCCGCCGTGCACCGTGTAGAGGTCTCGGTGGATCACCATCGACCGGTAGAAGGGAAGCATCTTGGCGCCCGTGTCCTGGATGCGGCGGTACGTGCCGACGTCCTCGGCCGGGTAGTCGCCCTCGCGGTGCGCCGCGCCGGGGCCGCGGAGGATCATGCCGCCCGCATTGTGGTAGGACTGCGCCGCGGCGATGTTGGGCTTCTGCAGCACCCAGTCGGCCATCGCCTTGGTCTCCGGGAAGCAGAGCGGCCAGCGGCCGGCGCCGCCCTGGATGTTCTCCGGCTCCCATCCGGCCGGGAAGTTGCGGTTCATGTCGTAGCCGCCGGTGCCGTCCTCGTTGATCGCACCGTCGCCGTCGTCGTCGATCCCCTCCATGCCCGCGGGCGACCAGTCGCCGTACTCGCGCGTGCCGTCGGCCTTCGGCTCGTTCGGCACCGGCACCATGCGGTCCGGGTCGCGCGGGTCGCGCCGGTGGCTTCCGAACGGGTCCTTGCGCCACATCTGCGTGATGCTGCCGTCGCCGTCGAGGTCGTTCGGCCCGTCCTCGTCGGCGGCACCGTCGCCGTCGTCGTCGGTGGGGCGCAGGCCGGTGCGCGAGGAGTGCGGCGTGCCGGGCTTCGTGAACCACTCCACGCGCCCGTCCGGGTTGACCATCGGCAGCAGGTAGAAGGTGGAGCGGTCCACCAGCTCCGTGACCTTCGGGACGTTGCCGTACGCCGACACCAGGTACCAGCCGGTGTACAGCACCGTCTCCGCGGCCTGGATCTCGTTGGCGTGGATCGCGCCGTCGATGTACATGCCGGGCTTGGAGCCCTCGTCGCCGGTGCGCCGGTTGTTGACCACGAGGGCAAGCATCGGCCGGCCCAGCGTGCTGGTCCCGATCCGCTCCACGCGGCAGAGCTCGGGGTACGCCTCCGCCAGGCGGAAGAGGTGCGCATCGACCTGGTCGGCGTCGTAGTAGCGGTCGAACGGGATGTCCGCCCTCGACGCGATCCGCTGCTGGGCGGAAGCGGGGGCGGCGAGCGCCGCGATGGTGCCCAGCGCACAGGATGCGAGGCGTGCGGTTGCGTTCACTTGCCACCTCCCGTCCCGGCGGGCGCGCCGTCGGTGAAGGCATGGCGCTCGACCACGTTGCCCGCGAGCAGCAGTTCCACGGCAACCTCCTCCTCGGGCGGTGCCTGCACGATCCAGGCCAGCCGGCGCACCTCGCCCGGGTCGATGCCGCGAACCACGTCGATGCGGCGGCCGCTCTTCACGCGGTCGACGGGCACGGAGAGCCGAACCACGTGTGCGGGGATCACGCCCTCGGCGCGCCCGCCGCGCATGACGGTCGGCAGCCGGCCGGTGTTCGAGAGGGTGGCCTCGATGCGCCACAGGCCCGGTCCCATGGAGGTGACGGTCGGTGCGGAGAGGCGGACCATCGGCCGGTGCTCCGCGAGCCTTGCCAGGAACGCGGCGCAGCGCTCGCCGAGCGCGGCCACTTCCTCCAGCGGCGGGTTCTCGCGGAAGCCGGCCACCCATCCGCCCACCTCCATGTTCGGCACCTGCGGATGCTCCACGCGCGTCCACGGCACGAAGCCGCTGCCGCCGCGCATGCGGTCGCTGTAGTCGAGCCACGCCGCCGCCTCCGCGTCCGCGGGCTTCGGCAGGTCCTTGCGCCGCGCCTTCTCCTCCTCGGTGGGCTCGGGGACGTCGGGGCGTCCCCAGAGCGTGGACGCGAAGGTCGGCACGCCGCGCTGCGCGTTCATCCACGCCACGAAGCTGCCCGCCGCGTCGCGGCCCTCGGCGCGCTTCTGCCCGACGACTTCGCGCCACGCCTTCGCCACGTCCGCGTAGGCCCGCTCGTCCTCCGGGGCAATCATCGCCGGCATGCCGCCGACGGTGCGAGCCTTGGCGTCGGGCACGTTGACCACCGTGTCGTGGCGGCCGAGCACCAGGCATGCGAACACGTTCGGGTGCGCCGCCACGAACTCGGCCAGTGCCTTCGACTCGGGCGCAAGCAGCGGGTACACGCCGGCCTCGTCCTCGAACTCCGGCCAGCGGTGCGGGAAGTTTCGCTCGGGGTCGATCCCGCCCGGCCAGTCCTCGGCCATGCGGCCGTCGCCGTCGGCGTCGATGCCCTCGGTCCACGCGGTGAAGACGGCCACCTCGCCCGCGGCGGCATCGGGCGCGCGCAGGAGGCGCGGCTCGCCGCGGTCGGCCACGAGCGTCGGGGCGGGCCAGGGCAGGAGCACGCCGCTCGCGCGCATCTGCGTGATCAGCCCGTCGCCGTTCAGGTCGCGCGGGGCGTCCTCGTCGATCTTGCCGTCGCGGTCGTTGTCGTGGACCGCGCCGTCGCCCGAATAGTCGCGGCGCGGGCCCCGGAGGTACGCGTCGGCGGCATCGGGGTTGCCCCGGGGCAGCACGTAGAGGGTCACGTCGCCGAGGAGCGCCTCGTGCGCGGTCCCGAGGAGCGACTCCGCGGCCACAAGCGCCGCCTCGGTGCCGGACCAGCGGGTGCCGTCCATGCCGGCAACCAGCAGGACGGCCGGTCGCGCGTCGGCCGTCGCCGCGTCCCGCGAGAGCGTGAGCACGGCGATGGGCTCCCCGCGCGCGCTGTTGCCGATGCTCGCCGCGGACACGCGCCCCGGGTGCGCGGCCTGGAGCGCGGCGACGGCGCCGGCAAGCGCGGCACGGTCACGGCGCTCGGCAGGCACCACGGTGCGCACCGGCGCAGTCGGCGCCGCGGGCGCTGGTGCCGCGGCGGGAGCCTGCGGCGCAGGCTGCGCCTCCTGGGGCAGGGGTGCGGCAAGCGTGGCCAGTGTCAGCGTGAGCGTGAAGGGAGTGAGCATCATGTGATTCCTGTGTGTCCTGGGCAGCAGGCCGGCGGCCGCGTGCCCGTCCGTTCAGAGTTCCGGCCTCGCGCCCTCGACCATCCGCGCGCCTTCCAGGATGTACAGGCCGACGAGCCAGTTCTCCACGAGGTACGGATCGACGCGGAGCGTTCCGCGGACGCCGCCGAAGTTGAAGGTCGCGTGGCGGCCGCCGCGCTTGGCGGGCTCCAGGAGCTTCACCTCGATGGCGTCGTAGGGCGTCGGCGGGACGCCGATGCAGCATCCGTCCCACTGGTTGAGCATCACCAGCAGTTCCTTGGTCTCCGACACCATCAGCGGAAACGCGAGGTAGCCCTCGATCTCGACCACCTTGCCGTCGAGCATGGCCACGCGCTGCGGGATCTCGCGCTCGTTGAGCCGCGGCATGTAGCTCTCCGACGCGCTGGCCAGGCACTCCCAGCTCATGCGATAGGGCGACTCGGGGGTGCCCTTGCCCCGGATCTCGTACTTGCCGTCGGCGTACAGCAGTTCCTCGCCCGTCTTGGCGTCCTTCTTCGGCACGATGTTGCCGGCGACGACGGTGGCTTCCTTGATCTTCGCGTCGAGGCCAAGATCCACGGCGTCGGGCGCACGCTGCACGGGTGCGCGGGGCGCCGCGGGTGCCGGCGCGGGATTCGCGGGCGCACCTGCTGGGCTCACGGGCTCCGCGGGACTCGTCGCCGGCACGGGCGTGGCCGTCGACGGCGCGGGCGTGGCCGTCGACGGCGCGGGGCCGGGCGTCGCGGGTGCAGGCAGCGGATCGCCCGGCGCCCCGGCGGAGGCCTCGGTCCGCTTCGTCGCCGGGTCACCCATCAGCGCAAGCACCACCGCGGCCGCCGCGATGATGCCGCCGACGGTCCACACGAGCCGCATCGGGTTCATCGGCGCGCGCTCCTCATGCCGCGGGCCTCAGGCTGTCCGCCACGGGAACCTTGTACGCGCGCCACGCCGGGAGCACGCCCGCCAGCGCCCCGAGCGCGATGGTGCCGCCGAGCACGATCACCGACGACCGCGGGTCAAGCGACGGGTCGATGACCAGGCCGACCGCGGCGCGCAGCCACGCGCTCGCGGCCATGCCGCCGACGAGGGCGAGCACGATCCCTGCCGCGCCGCCCGCCATGGCGATGAGCAGGCTCTCCGTCAGCACCAGGCCGAAGACGCGCCCCTCGCTCGCACCCAGGACGCGGAGCACCGCGATCTGCCGGCTGCGCGCGGCCATCGAGTTGTAGAGCGCCAGCATGGTGCTCACGGCACTCGACACCAGCACCACCACGGCCATCCCGATGAACAGCCCGTCGACGTTGGCCACGATGGCGAACAGCCGCTCGATCTGCTGCGCCGGCTGCGCCACCACGATCGACGTGTCGCGCCGGAGCGTGTCGAACTGCTGCTGCATCGCGGCGCTCGCCTCGCTGCCCGCGCGCGTGGGCAGCCGCAGCAGGATGCCGGTCACCAGCCGATCGGCCTCGGTCAGGTCCGCGGCGGTGACCTTCGCGTGGCTGCCCTCGCGCTCGCGCCGGTCGAACGCGTGCAGGATCCAGCTCGACTCGAGGTCGATGAGGATGGCGCGGTCGTGCGCGCTGCCCGTCGGCTCGAGGATGCCGACCACCGTGAACGGGTACTCGGTGTGCACGTGGCCGGCGTGGTCGTCGGCGCCCTCGCGGCTCTGCCCGGACCCGTGCGTGAGGAACACCTGCTGCCCGACCGCAAGTCCCGTGCCGCGCGCGGCCGCTGCACCGAGGACGATCTCGAACGGCCGCTTGAAGGCGCGGCCCGTGGCGAGCTTCCACGGCTCGCCCGCCACCGGCTCGAACTTCTCCAGGAAGTCGCGCGTCGAGGCCATGGTCGGGTAGCCGCGGTAGCTGTCGCCCTGCTGCGTGGGGATGGCCCACTGCCACGGGAACGACCCCCTGATCTGCTGGTACTTCGCCCAGGTGATGGGGTTGGCGGGCGGGTTGGCGTAGAAGATGCCGTTGAGCACCGCCACCAGCGGGCTCGGGTCCGAGCTCACCAGGAGGTGCATGTTGCCCGATCCGCGGTCGAACGCGCTCCGTGCCGAGCTGCGCATGCCGAGGAGCACCAGGAGCAGCGCCACGCTGGTGGCCACCATGCCCACCGTCACCCAGGTGGAGAGCGGCCGCGCGCGGAGGCTGCGCACCACGATCTGCCAGTCGGTCAGCGTCCGTGCGCTCACGAGGTACCTCCCTTGATGAACGGGTCGATCGACTCGGTTCGCGCAAACCGCGACCGCAGCGACGGGTCATGGCTCGTGCAGAGCAGGGCGGCACCGTCGGCGCGGCAGGCTTCCTGGATCAGGTCCATCGCCGCGGCCGCGTTGGCGGGGTCCAGGCTCGCGGTCGGTTCGTCCGCGAGCACCAGCGCCGGCCGCGCGGCGAGCGCGCGCGCCACCGCCACGCGCTGCTGCTGCCCCACGGACAGGCGGTCGACGTCGGCATCCGGGTCTGGGATGCCCAGTCGCCCCAGGAGCGCCTCCGCGCGGGCGCCGTGCTCGGCCGCGGGCAGCTCGCTGAACATGAGCGCCGCAAGCACGTTCTCCGCCGCGGAGAACCCGTGCAGCAGATTGAAGGTCTGGAAGATCATGCCGATGCGGCGGCCGCGCGCCTCGTCGCGCGCCGCGCCCCGCAAGGCGCTGATCCGCACGCCGGCCACCTCCACCGACCCGGCCGACGCGTCGCGCAGCCCGGCGACCAGCTGGAGCAGGGTGCTCTTTCCCCGGCCCGAGCCTCCCACCAGGAGAGCATGTTCTCCCGCCGCGAGCGACAGGACGGGGACGGAGAGCGACCAGTCGGCGCCGGGAAACGCGAACGCCAGGTCCGTGATGCGCAGCGGTGGATCGGCCATGGGCTTCGTAGTCTACGCGCGCCGCTGCCGCTCCCGCGGTCACGCCACGTCCGCAAGCCCCAGCGCGCTGCCGTAGGCGTGCATCAGCTTGCGGCGGACGGCGCGGTGCTCGGGAAGCGCAAGGTCGGGGTCCCGGTCGATCCACTCCTTGGCATCGCGGCGCGCCAGGCGCAGGAGGTCGGCGTCGCGCTCGAGGTCCGCCACCCGGAAGGGCGGCAGGCCGCTCTGGCGGCTTCCGAACAGCTCCCCCGGCCCGCGGATGGCGAGGTCAAGCTCCGCGATCTCGAAGCCGTCGTCGGTCTGCCCGACGGCCTCGAGGCGGCGCACCGCATCGAGGGTCAGCGGATCCCCGATGAACACGCACAGGCTACGGCGCGTGCCGCGTCCCACGCGCCCGCGCAGCTGGTGGAGCTGGGCAAGCCCGAAGCGGTCGGCGTGCTCCACCACCATGAGCGACGCGTTGGGGACGTCGACGCCCACCTCGATCACCACCGTCGCCACCAGCACGTCGATCTCGTGCCGCCGGAACCGGTCCATGGTCGCCTCGCGTTCGTCGCGGGGCATCTGCCCGTGCACCACGCCGATCCGCGCTCCCGCGAACGCGCCCGCAGCGAGCGTGCACGCCGTGCCCTCCGCGTCCTTGAGCCCGGTGGCGCTCTCCTCGACCGCGGGCACCACCACGTAGCACTGCTCGCCGGCGTCGATCCGCCCGCGCAGGTAGGCGTACACCTCCTGCTCCCTCTCGCGCGTCACGACGCGCGTGGTCACCGGCTGGCGCCCCGCCGGGCGCGAGCGGATCACCGACACGTCGAGGTCGCCGAACACCGTCAGCGACAGCGTGCGCGGGATCGGCGTCGCGGTCATCACCAGCACGTGCGGGACCTCGCCCGAGTCGGCCGCGACCTTCGCGCGCATCGCGGCCCGCTGCTCCACGCCGAAGCGGTGCTGCTCGTCGATCACGGCAAGCGACAGCGACCGGAACCGCGCGCCCTCGAGGAGCAGCGCATGGGTGCCCACGGCGATCTGCGCCTCGCCGCTCGCAAGCCGCGCCAGCGCCTCGCGCCGCGCCGCGGCACCGAGGCTCCCGGTGAGCAGCTCCACCCGCACGTCACTGCCCGCGAGGAACCGAGAGATCGACGCAAAGTGCTGCTCCGCGAGGAGTTCCGTCGGCGCCACCATCGCCGCCTGCCCGCCGGATGCAACCGCGGCGAGCATGCCGTAGAGCGCCACCGCGGTCTTGCCGCTTCCCACGTCCCCCTGCAGCAGGCGGTTCATCGGGAGAGTCCCGGCCATGTCCGCCGCGATCTCGGCGCATGCCGCCACCTGGTCGTCCGTGAACGCGAAGGGGAAGCGCGCGCGGATGCGGGCGTCCACCGCCGCGGTCACCGGCACCGCGCGGGCGCGCGAGGAGGTGCGCATGCGGTGCTTCTTCATCATCACGCCGAGCTGCAGGACGAGGAGCTCCTCGAGCGCCAGCCGCCGCCGCGCCTCGAGCACCTCGTCCTGCTCGCGCGGCGCGTGCATGCGCCGGTAGCAGTCGGCGAGCGGCGGCAGCGCGCGCGAGGCGCGGTACTCGGCCGGGAGCGGATCCTCCATCTGCGCCGCGAGCGGCTCGAGCACGGCACGCACGGCACGCTCGACCTGCGCGCTCGAGAGCTCCTCGCTCGCGGGGTAGACGGGGCGAAGGCGCTCCTCCCGGGCGGCGGCCGGCTCCCCGACCTCGGGCTCCCACCTTGGGTTCGCCAGCTCCAGGTACTTCCCGCGGAGCTTCGCCTGCCCCTGCAGCACGCCGCGCGAGCCCGGGTGAAGCCTTCCCCGCATCCACGGTGCGTTGAACCACACCGCACGCACCGTGCCGGTGGCGTCCTCGAAGGTGGCCTCGGTGCGCGGCTTCGGCCGGGGCGCGTGCCGCACCGAGGCCGCCTCCACCCGGACGGCCGCGATCGGCGACTCGCCGCGTGCGCACAGCTCCGCCAGCTCCGCGACGGTGCGCTCGCCCCGGTCGCGCTCCCAGCGCATCGGGAGGTGGCGCAGCAGGTCCCCCGCGGTCGAGATCCCCAGGTGGCGGAACGCGGGCACCGTCCGCGGCCCGATGCCGGGGACCGCTTCGATCGGTGTCGACGGCCGAAGTTCCTTGTCCGGCATGGTGCTCCCTGCGCGGACGTATCGTAACGGCGTGGCAAGGCGACCCTTCGATCCCAGCCTCGCGCGGGGCGGGCTCTTCGATCCGCAGCCCGCGCGGCCCGGCGCCGAGACCCCGGCGCAGGGATCGCCGCCGCCGCTCACCGTCACGCAGGTCTCCGAGCGGATCCGCGGCGCCGTGGATGCGCTCGGGCGCGTGCGCGTGGTCGGGGAGGTGAGCAACTTCGCCAACCGGCGCCACTGGTACTTCACGCTCAAGGACGCCGAGTGCCAGGTCGACTGCGTCATGTGGGCGTCCCGCTCGGCGTCCGCGGGGTTCGTCCCCGACGACGGCACGGAGGTGGTGGTCACGGGAACGGTGACGCACTACGGACCGCGCGGGCGCACGCAGCTGGAGGTGTCGTCGATCGAGCGTCGCGGCGAGGGCACGCTGCAGGCGCGCTACGACGCGCTCCGGCGCGAGCTGGAGGCCCTCGGCTGGTTCGATCCCGCGCGCAGGCGCGAGCTCCCGGCCTTCCCGCGGCGCGTCGCGGTGATCACGAGCCTCGGGGCCGACGCGCTGCAGGACGTCCTCCGCACCGCGCGCATGCGCGCCCCCTTCGTCGACATCCTCGTGGTCGGGGTCCCGGTGCAGGGCCCCGAGGCCGCCCCTGCCGTCGCGCAGGCGATCGCCGCGGTGGACCGGCGCGCCGACGAGCTTGGCATCGATGCCGCCATCGTCACCCGCGGCGGCGGGAGCATCGAGGACCTCTGGGCATTCAACGAGCGCGTCGTCGCCGAGGCCGCGTACCGGGCCACGGTGCCCCTCGTCTCCGCGATCGGCCACGAATCCGACACCACGATCCTCGACTTCGTCGCCGACCACCGCGCATCGACGCCCACGCAGGCGGTGATGGCGCTCTTTCCCGACCGTGCCGCCGAGGCCGAGCGGGTGGACTCGCTTGCGGGGCGCGCGGCGCGCTCGGCCCGGCGCCGGATCGCCGAGGCGCGCACGCGCCTTGCCTACCTCGCCCGGCACCCGCTCCTCCGCTCGCCGCGCGCGGCGCTCGAGGTCCGTCGCGCCGAGGTCGAGCGCCTGTCGGCGCGGCTTCGCTCCGCGGCCCAGCTCCGCCGCGGGACGGCCGAGCGCCAGCTCGCCGCGCTTCGCGTCCGCCTCGACGCGCTCCGGCCCGCCGCCCGGCACGCGGCCGCCGCGGGTCGGGTCGAGGCGCTCGCCTCCCGCCTCCACGCCGCGGCCCGTCGCGGTGCCGCCGACCGCCGCCGCCACGCCGACGCGCTCGACCGGCAGCTGCGCATCCTCGGGCCGGGCGAGACGCTCGCGCGCGGATGGTCGCTCTCGTTCGACGCGTCCGGGCGGCTCGTGCGCAGGGTGGCCGACGCCCGCCCCGGCACCGCGCTCGTCACGCGCCTCGCCGACGGCGAGGTCCGCTCCACCGTCGATCCCGCCGCGCCCGGCAACGGGTAACGTCCTTCCACGCCGGAGTCCATGCCATGAGCAAGCCCGCCCGCAAGTCCACCGCCAAGGGCACCGAGCCCGACCCGAACGATCCCGCCGTCGCCGCGCTCGGCTTCGAGGAGGCGGTGGAGGAGCTCGAGCGGATCGTCGAGCGCATGGAAGGCGGCGAGTCGTCGCTCGAGGAGAGCCTCCGCGAGTACGCCCGCGGCGCTGCGCTGGTGCGCCGCTGCCGGCAGGTGCTCGACCAGGCCGAGCAGCGCATCGAGTCGATCGGCGGCGCGCAGCTCGACGCCGGCGCCGAGCCGCGCACGCAGGGGAACGGCGGCTGACGCCGCGCGGCCGCGCATGAAGGACTGGACCGACGTGGCGATCGCGCTGCCGACGTTCGTGAACGTCGCGTTCGCGTTCGCCTTCGGCGCATGCGCCGGCAGCTTCGTGCACGTGGCCGCGTACCGCGTGCCGCTCGGGATCAGCGTCGTGAGCCCGCCGTCCCGCTGCCCGACCTGCGGGTTCCGCCTGCCGTGGTACGACAACGTGCCCATCGTCGCGTACCTCCGCCTGCGCGGGCGGTGCGCCGCGTGCGGGGTGCGCATTCCATCCCGCTATCTCTGGAGCGAGGTGGGGATGGGGCTCCTGTACGCGCTGGCCGTGGCGGTGCTCACGTTCCCGGTGCGAGGCAGCGCATGGCACGAGGTGGGCCACGGGTGGTGGTCGGAGCAGGGGCTGGTGCACGGCATGCCCGCCTTCCTCGCGGTGTTCACCGGGCTCGCGGCGCTCGCGGCGATGACCGCCACCGATGCGCGCAGCTTCCTCATCCCGGTGGCCATCCCCACGTTCGCGTCCGTGGCTGCGTTCGTGCTTTGGCCGCTCGCGGCCCTCCTGCAGCGCGATGGCTCGCCGCCGTTCCCGCTCGAGACGCCGTCCTGGGCGTCGTGCATCGCGGCGCTCGGCGGGATGGCAGGCCTTGCCGTGTCGCGCGTGCTGCTCGCCGCCGGCGTGCTGCCCCGGTCCTTCGCCGACTGGGACGACTTCGCCACGCACGAGGGCGACGTCTATGCCGACTACCCGTTCGCACGCCGCGAGATGGTCAAGGAGGTCGCCTTCGTCGGCCCCGCCGTGCTGCTTGCGCTTGCCGGTGCCGCGCTGGCGCCGCACGTCCCCCACGAAGGCCCGCTTCCGGCGCCGCTTGGGGCGTTCCTTGCCGTGGCCACGGGCTTCCTCGTGGGCGGGGCGATCGTCTGGGCGCTGCGCATCGTGGCGACGCTCCTCCTCGATTCGGAGGCGCTCGGCCTCGGCGATGTCCACCTGATGGCCTGCGTCGGGGCGGTGTTCGGCTGGAAGGTGGCCGTGGCCGGGTTCCTGGTGGCGCCCTTCGTGGGATTGGCATGGTGGCTCGTCAACCTGTTCCGGCGCGCGCCCATGCGCGTGCCGTACGGACCCTCGCTTGCCGTCGGATCGGTGGTGGCGTGGCTCCTCAAGCCCGCGCTTGCGGCGGTCATCGCGTGGGGCCTTTCGTCCATGGCCGACCTCGGCGGGCACGCCCGTTCGTCGCCGGGCGAGGCGCTCGGCGTGTGCCTGGTGCTCGGCACGGCGGCCACGGTGGCCGCAGCCATGGCCCGCCGGTCCGGTGGCCTGGCGGCCGCGGCGTCCATCGTCCTGATGCTGGCGGCCGTGGTCGGCTGGATCCTCGCCGCACCGAGCCGGGCGGGCCTGGGTGCTGCATCGGGCGCCATCCTCGCGGTGCTGAGCCTCGTGGGCAGCGTGCTGTGCGGTTCGTGGCTCGAGGAGGATCCGGGGCCCCGGACTGCGCTTCGTCGGATCCTCCGGGTGCTCGCATTTGCGGTGGTGGCGGTCGGGGTCTTCATGCTGGTGGCCCGTCCACCTGTCGGAAATCCATAAAAACGCCTGCCATGCCCTTTACAGGGGCATTCTGCCCGGGTTGAATGATGGCGCCCGCAAGGATGCGGGCAGGGGTGCAGCGCACCCCGACGGACCGTTTGCCCCGTGAAAGGACTCAGCACGCCATGATGAACACCCGCTGGATCGCCGCACCCGCGCTCGCCCTCGTCGCGACGCTCGCTGGTTGCAACGACGCGCAGAAGAACGCGCAGTCGGAGCTCCTCAACCAGAACGAAGACCTCGCCAAGCAGCTCTCCGACAAGGACGATCGCCTCAATGCGCTCGGCGAGCAGCTTGCGCGCGTGCAGCAGCAGGCCAACGACCTGCAGTCGCAGCTCGACGAGTGCAACCAGCGCGCCGCCGCGCCCATGCCCGCTGCCGAGGAAGTCGTGGTGGCGGATGCCAAGGACTTCCAGGGCATCGAGGGCGTCGAGGCCACCGTCCACGGCGACGACATCCACCTCACCATTGCCAACAGCCTGCTCTTCGACTCCGGCAAGACCGTGCTGAAGGACGGGGCCAAGAAGTCGCTCGACAAGATCTCGTCGGCCATCAAGGAGAAGTACGGCGACCGCGAGATCCTCGTCGTGGGCTACACCGACACGGACCCGATCCGGCGCACGGCCTTCAGCACCAACTACCACCTCGGCTTCGAGCGCGCGTTCGCGGTGCGCGGCTACCTCGACCGCAAGGGCGTCGCCGGGCCGCACATGGGCCTGATGAGCTTCGGCCCCGATCGCCCGGCGGGCACGAAGGAGAAGAGCCGCCGCGTCGAGGTGATCGTGACCGGCAAGGACGCGCCCGCCGTTGGGTCGACCGCGGAACCCCGCAACGATGCGCCGGCCGCGGCCAAGTCCACCGCCCGCACCACGACGGGCAAGTCGAGCGGCGCGCCGTCGAGCCTGCGAAAGGCCTCGAACGGCCGAACGACCTCCTCGTCCGCCAAGAAGAACTGACGGCCCCTCCCGATTCACGCCCTGGGCCGGTCCCGCGTCGCGGGGCCGGCCCGGTCGTTTCAGGCCCAGTCTCTGTCAGGCCCAGTCTCTTCAGGCCCGGTCGTTTCAAGCCCGGTCGTCCGTTCGGCGCGGTCGCGGTCGCTTCAGGGCACCCTGATCTGCAGGCCCTTCTCTCGGACCTGCATCAGCAGGGCATTGGCCTGGTCGAGCGCCTCGCGAAGTCGGCGGACGCTGTCGGCAAGCCCGTCGTAGAGGGCGGGGTCCGCCACGAACTTGCCGGCCGTTCCCTCGCCCTGCGCCACGCGTGCCACGATGCCGTCCACCTGCGCCATCGCCGAAGCCAGCGAGTCGGCGGCCCGGACCAGCCGCTCGGAGAGCCTGCGCGCGTCCTCGCCGACCGACTGCGCCAGGTTGCCGACGATCTGCACCGTGTCCGTGGCCTCGTCGAAGAGGGTGCCCGCCTTCGCCGCGGCCGCACGCACGTCCGCGCGCAGCGCCTCGTCGCCGAGCCATCCGTTGGCGCGGTCGATGGCCGACTGCGCGCCGGCCAACGCCAGGTCAAGCCGCTCCTGCAGCCCAAGCGCACGGCCCTGCACGCTCATCGGCGGCTCTGCGCGTGCGAGCATCGGTCCATCCCTCGGTGCGCCGGGGTCGACCGCGAACGACACCTCCGAGGCCCCGCCGACGATCGACTCCGCAAGCCGCACCGATGCCGACGCAGGGACTCGGGCATCCTCGCGCAGCTCCACGGTGATGCGCACGGGAGGGTCCCACGCGGGGTCCGCTGCCACGGCGGTCACGGTCCCCACCGGCACGCCGTGCAGGGTCACGCGGCTTCCCGCGCGGACCCCCTGCGCCGACACCGTCTCCACCAGCACCGGGAAGCGCCGCTCCAGGAGCGGCTGCAGCTTCCCGAACGCCAGCAGCAGTCCCGCCAGCCCGGCGAGCGCCCCGATGGCGGTCAGCCCGATCGCGAAGTCGCGGGAGGTGGGTGCGCGGTCTGGGTCCATCCGGGCATCATCCCGCATCTCGGCCCGGCGGGCAACGCGCCGGGCGTACCATCCCCGCGCGATCCATGGACGGAGCGTCGACACCGGTCCCGCCGCGAACCCCCTACGGGCATGCCGAGATCCATCGCGGCGCGGTGTTCGCCGTGGAGCGCGTGGCGTACCGCGACGACGAGGGCCGCGAACTCGTCCGCGACGTGGTGCGCCATCCGGGCGCGGTGACGGTGATCCCGGTGCTCGACGACGGACGCCTCGTGATGATCCGCAACTGGCGCGTGGCCGTGTCGGGCTGGCTCGACGAGTTCTGCGCCGGCAAGCTTGAGCGCGGCGAGGATCCCGCCGTGGCGGCAGCGCGTGAACTCGAGGAGGAGACCGGGTACCGTGCCGCCATCATCCGCAAGGTCGGCACCTTCTTCACCAGCCCGGGGTTCGCCGACGAGCGCATGCACGTCTTCGAGGCCCGCGGCCTGGCGCCCGTGCCGCGCCGCCTCGAGGCAGGGGAGCAGATCGAGGTGGCCGTCCGCTCGGTCGAGGAGCTCCGCGGGATGATCGCCGGCGGCACCCTTCAGGACGGCAAGACGCTCGGTGCGTTCACGCTCTGGACGCTCGGGGGGGCGCAGGCCCGATGAGCTGGGAACGGCCCGATCCCGACCCCGCGGGCTTCCTCGCCTGGAGCGTGCCGCTGGTGCGCTTCGCGGGCATCCGGTTCCGGGTGCACTTCACGTTCCTCGCCTATGCGGCGCTCGTGCTCCTCATGGCGGCATTCGGCCCGCCCGGGGGCACGCCGCTCCTCGGCATCGCCTCGAACGTCACGGCCATCGCGGCGCTGTTCGTGGTGGTGCTCGTGCGCGAGGCGGCGCGCGCGCTGGTGGTTCGCGCCGCCGGCGGCAGTGCCGACGAGGTGATCCTGTGGCCGCTCGGCTCGCTTCGCGGCATCGATCCCGCGCCGGGCGCGCGTGCCGCGCTGCTGGCGGCTGCGCCTGGCCCGGCGGCGTCGCTTGTCCTGCTTGCGGTGGTCGGCATCCCGCTCGGGCTCGCCACCGGGGAGTGGGCCGCCGTGGCCGTCCCGGACCCGCTCGACGCATCGTGGCTCAGCAACCCGCACCCCGCGTGGATGGAAGCGCTGTGGATCACCCAGTGGACCGGGGTGCAGGTCTTCCTGATCGCGCTCCTTCCGCTGGTGCCGCTCGACGGCGGCAGGGTGGTGACCGCCATCGCCATGCGCTCGCGCGGGGAGTTCGACGCGCCGCGCGTCACCGCCACCTTCTCGCTCGTCGCCAGCGGCGTCCTCGGCATCGTTGCGATGGTCCGCGTGTACCCCACGCTGCTCTCGGTGGCGATCGCCTGCGCGGGCTTTGCGGCGGTGCAGCTGTGGCGGCTGCGTGCGGGAGACTCCGTGGCAGTGTCCGCGCGGCCCGAGTGGATGCCGCCCCGCGACGATGACGACCGCGAGGAGCGCGAGCGCGCCGAGCGCGAGCGAACCGCCCGCGCCGCCGAGGAACGGGCGGTCGATGCCGTCCTCGAGAAGATCGCCCGCGAGGGCGCCGACCGCCTGACCGATGCGGAGCGCGCGACGCTTGCCCGGGCCACCGAGCGGCGCCGCGGGGACCGCCGCTGAGCGCACGCACGGGGCATTCCGATTATCGTCCTCGCTTCGCCATGGGCATCCACGATCGACCGTACTACCGCGCCGGAAGCGGCCAACCACCGAGGCATCCGCTGCCGCACGGCTGGAGCGCCACGGTCTGGATCATCGCGCTGTGCGTGGCGGTATTCGTGGTGGACGGGTTCCTTCCCAAGGGCGTCGAGCCGGTGGGTTCGCGCCTTGCCGACGGACTGACCGCGGCAGAGTTGCGTTCGCTCGATCCATCGAACGTCCGCCTGCAGGTCCCGCAGCAGGTGTCGCGCGACGTGGCCATCGGCCAGGCCGGGTACGTGGATCCCGCAAGTGGGTCGGCCACCCTCCTCGGCGAGGTCGAGTACCGGGTGAACCACCCGCTGCAGCGATGGGGCTACTTCTCCACGGCGCGCGCCGTGTACGGCACGGACCCGATCCTCGGCTCCACGGGCTACGAGGTCTGGCGCTTCATCACGTTCCAGTTCCTGCATGCGAACCAGACGCACCTGCTGTTCAACATGCTGACGCTCTGGTTCTTCGGGCCGATGGTCGAGCGGTTCCTGGGAACCAAGCGCTACGTCGCCTTCTACCTGCTGTGCGGCGTCGCGGGCGCGCTCTGCTACCTGCTCCTCAACGGGCTGGCCATCGGCGGCCAGGCTGCGTTCGGCGAGTCGTTCCGACTTCCCGGGCTCCTCTTCAACGACCCGACGACGCCGCTCGTCGGTGCATCGGCCGGCGTGTTCGGCGTGATCATGGCCTGCGCGTACCTGGCGCCCAACGCCGAGGTGGCGCTCTTCTTCGTGATCCCCATGCGCCTGGGGACGCTGGCCTACGGTCTGCTGGGCTTCGCGCTGCTTGCGGTCATCTTCGGGTGGTCCAACGCGGGCGGCGAGGCTGCGCACATCGGCGGCGCGCTTGCCGGGTGGTGGCTCATCCGCAATCCCGCGCACCTGCACGGCCTGCTCGACTTCGTCGGCCAGTACGACCCCACCAGCCGCGTGGCGCGCGCACGCGCCGGCATGCGACGCTCCGTCGGCGGCCCCGTGGGGCGCGACCCGGGCGCCGCGGAGGTCAACCGCATCCTCGACAAGATCACCGCGCAGGGGCTGCATTCGCTCAGCGAGGACGAGAAGCGAACCCTCCGCGAGGCGAGCCGCAGGTCCCGGTGAGCGCGCTCCGCTTCGAGGTCCTCGCGCGCTGCGGCGCCAACCGTGCGCGGCTCGGGCGAGTGCACACGCCCCACGGCTCGTTCGACACCCCGGCATTCATGCCCGTGGCCACGGCCGCGGCGATGAAGGGGCTGACGCCGGCGCAGGTGCGCGGCACGGGCAGCCAGATCATCCTGAACAACGCCTATCACCTCATGCTCCGTCCGGGCGGCGACCTCCTGGAGCGCTTCGGAGGCTCGCGGCGACTGATGCGCTGGGACGGGCCGATGCTCACCGACAGCGGCGGCTACCAGGCGTACAGCATGAGCGACACCGCCCGGCTCGACGAGGACGGCGTCACGTTCCGCAGCTTCGTGGACGGCTCCAGGGTGCACCTCGGGCCCGAGTCGAGCATGCGGGTCCAGAACCAGATCGGGGCCGACATCATCATGGCCTTCGACGACTGCCCGCCCGCGGCGCTGCCGAACGACGGCGACGAGCGGCGCCTCGCGCGCACCCGTGGGGTGGCCGACCACGCCCGGCGGCTTGCCGAGGCGCACGAGCGCACGCTCCGCTGGCTGGGGCGGTGCGTGAAGGCGCACGCCCGCCCGCGGGAGCAGGCGCTCTTCGGCATCGTGCAGGGCGCCACCGACCTCGACCTGCGCCGGCGCTCCGCCGAGGGCGTCTGCTCCTTCGACCTCCCGGGCTACGCCATCGGCGGCGTCGCGGTCGGGGAGGGGACCGACGCCATCCGGACGGTCGTGGAGTTCACCGCGCCGCTCCTGCCCGACGACCGCCCGCGGTACCTGATGGGGGTGGGGTACGAGCGGGACCTGGTGATGGCCGTGGCCGCGGGGGTCGACATGTTCGACTGCGTGCTTCCCACCCGCAACGGCCGGAACGCCAACGCCTTCACCCGGGAGGGACCGATCCGCCTCCGGAACGCCTGCCATGCCGAGGACCCCCGGCCGATCGACGCCGGCTGCGACTGCGAGGCCTGCGGCGGTGGTTTCAGCCGGGCCTACCTGCGGCACCTCTTCGCGGCCGAGGAGATGCTCGGCCCGACCTTGGTGAGCATCCACAACATCCGCCACTTCCAGCGGCTTATGATGGATGTCCGGGCCGCGATCCGTGACGATGCGTGGCCGTGGCTCCTGTCGTCCTGGCCGTGCCTCGGCCGGCAGCAGCCTGCAACCGATTCGGACAGACCATGACCACCGCCTCGCTCCTCGTGCAGTCCATCCTCGCCCAGGCCTCGCAGGGTCCCTCGCTCCCCGGGGCGCCCGCAGCGGCGCCGGCGGCGGGTGCGGATGCGGCCGCCGCCGGCGCCGCGGCGCCGCAGGCGGCGCCCGCGGGTCCCGGCTTCATGATCATGATGGTGGTCCTCCTCGGGGCCATGATCCTCTTCAGCTTCGTCAGCGCCCGGCGCGAGAAGAAGAAGCGCGCCGCGCTCCTCGACAACATCAAGAAGCACGACAAGGTCCTCACCATCGGCGGGGTCGTCGGCACGGTCGTCGAGATGAAGGACGATGCGGTCGTCCTGAAGGTCGACGAGACGTCCAACACCCGCATCACCTTCACGAAGACCGCGATCTCGCAGGTGATCCAGCAGGGCGCCACGACCTGACCGGCTGCCCGCTTCCCGCGCACGACGCCCGCCGCCCAAGACGCCACTGATGCAACTGCTCTTCCACACGCTCATCCTCCCGCTCCTCCTCGTCGTCTACGTGGCGGGGGTGCGCAAGTCGTTCGCACCGCTCAAGCGCTCGCTGGCAGACGTCATCGTCATCGCGGCGACGTGCATGGTGATGTTCCTTGCCATCGTGCCGTTCGACCAGAAGATCAAGCTCGGCCGCGACCTCCGCGGCGGCGTCAGCCTGATCTACGCGGTCAACATGCCGCCGGAGGCCGATTCCCAGGCCAAGTCCGACCTGCTGACGCAGACCATCAAGACGCTCAAGAACCGCGTCAACCCGCAGGGCGTCCTCGACCTGACCATGACGCCGCAGGGCGAGGACCGCATCGAGGTGGTCATGCCGCTGCCGGGCGACGAGGTTCGCACGGCGCAGAAGTCGTACAACGCGGCGCTCGGCGCGCTCCTCGAGAAGGCGCGCCTCACGCCCCGCGAGCTCGATGCCGCGCTCGCCGCCGGGAATGTCGCCGAGCTCGCGCGCGGCGACGCCGCCCGTGCCGCGCAGCTCGAGAGGCTGCAGGCCGCGTGGACCGCGGCCCGCGACGCGCGCAAGGCGTTCGACGACGCGCAGCGCGCCGGGACGCAGGGCTCGGACCTCGACCGGCTGGCCGATCTGGCCGCAGCCGCGGAGGTGTCGTACGAGTCGCAGCGCTCGTCGGTGCAGACCGGCACGCTCACCGCCAGCCGATGGCAGCGCGCCCTGGCGCTCGGCGAATCAGGCAAGAAGCCGCAGGAGCGCACCGACGCAATCGCCGCGCTGAAGGCGGAGTTCCCTGCCGCGGTCGGCGAGATCGACGCGGCGCTCAAGGCGTGGGACTCCTACTCGGGCCTGCGGACCGTGCTCGACGACCCCGAGGACCTGAAGCGCCTCCTCCGCGGGGCGGGCGTCCTCGACTTCCGGATCGCGGTCACGCCGCAGAACTCGCTGGGAGTGAACGTCGAGGACCTCCGCAAGCAGCTCGCCGAGGGCGGTGCGCTCGCGGCGGAGGGCCCCGTGGCCCGCTGGTTCCGCATCAACTCGCTCGACGAGTGGGCGCGCACCCCGGAGCAGAAGACGGCGCTCGAGGCCAACCCCGTCCAGTACTTCGCGTCCATGCGCGGGCTCGTGGCGGGCACGGGCCCCGACCGGCAGATCTATGTCCTGCTCTGGACCACCCCTGACCGCAGCCTGACCCACGAGCCCGGCGGCAAGGAGTGGGCCATCAAGCAGGTCGGCCGCACGGCCGACGCGCTCGGCCGCAACGCCGTCAGCTTCCGCCTCGACGACACGGGCGGCTCGGAGATGGGGCGCCTCACGGGAGGCAACGTCGGGCAGCCGATGGCGATCGTCCTGGACAACCAGGTCTACACCGCGCCGAACCTCAACTCCAAGATCAGCGACAGCGGCATCATCGAGGGCAACTTCTCCGAGAAGGAGATCGATTACCTCGTGCGCGTGCTCGCCTCCGGCTCGCTCGGCGCGCGGCTCTCGCCGGAGCCCGTGTCCGTGAGCGTGCTCGGTCCAGCGATGGGCAAGGACAACCTCTCGCGCGGGCTCGACAGCGTGAAGATCTCGCTGTTCGTCACCTTCGCGGTGATGCTCGTCTACTACTTCATCCCCGGCCTCATCGCCAACCTGTCGCTGGTGGTCAACGCGCTGGCGATCTTCTTCTGCATGGTGCTGGTGGACGCCAACTTCACCCTGCCGGGCCTCGCGGGCATCGCGCTCACCATCGCCATCGCGGTGGACAGCAACGTGCTCATCTACGAGCGCCTGCGCGAGGAGCTGGTGGACAAGGGCGAGCGCCTCGCCGACGCGGTCGAGACCGCCATGGGCCGCGCCGCGAGCGCCATCATCGACGGCAACATCACCAACCTGATCGCGGTCGTGGTGCTGTACTGGTTCGCCGGTGCCGAGGTGAAGGGCTTCGCCCTCGTGATGGGCATCGGCACCTTCACCACGCTCGCCGCCGGCCTGATCGTCACGCACGTGCTGCTCCGCGCCTACGCGCTGGGCACCGGCGCGCGCACGGTGGGCATGCTGCCGATCGCCGTGCCGGCGCTCGCCACCGCGCTGCGCCCGAAGATCGACTGGCTGCGGTTACGGCACGTGTTCTGGGCGGGAAGCCTGGTGTTCGGCATCGTCTGCGTGGCGGCGCTCGTGAGCCGCGGCGAGGACATCCTGGAGACCGAGTTCCGCGGCGGAACGTCGATGACCATGTCGACGCGTCCCGCGCGCGAGGGCGAGGCCGCCGCTGCCGGGCGGATCATGCTCGAGCGGTCCGCGGTGGAGGAGCGGCTGCGCACGGCAGGTGCCGCAAGCGCATCCGATCCCATCCTGTCCGAGCTCCGCAACGCGGTGGTCCTCACCGTCGGCGAGGCGGGCGAGGGCGGTGCTTCGACCGGCTTCCAGATCAAGGTGCCGAACCCCACGGGGATCAGCGACGAGGCCAAGGTGGCCCCGGCGCTGACCGCCGCGGTGGTGGACGCCTTCAAGGACGACATGGACATCCGGCGTCCGGTGTCCTTCGACGGCGCCGCGGACCGTTCGTCCGCCGGGCGCGCGTTCCGGATCGACCGCCCGAACCTCGGCGACGTGCTCTCGCGCACCGGCCTCGACGTCCCCACCGACGAGGCGATCGGCGGCGTGGCCATCGTGGTCGCGTCGATCGAGCCTCCGATCGCGCCTGCCGATGCCGCCGAGCGCATCCGCCGCCTGCGCAGCCAGCCGGACTTCTCCGACGTGGCAGGGCGCTCGGTGGACGTGGTCGGCCTCAAGCCGTCGGGCGACGGCCGTTTCACGGAGATCGCCGTGGTCGTGGCCGACCCGGACCTCGCCGGCCGCAAGGTGTCCGATGCGGCGTGGCAGAAGAACTACGCCGACCTGGAATGGCGCCTGGTGTCGGGCGCGCTCAGCCAGCAGGCGTCGCTCGAGCAGGTGTCCAGCATCTCGCCCTCGGTGGCCCGCGACCTGGCCCGCCAGGCAGCCTTCGCGGTGGTCCTCTCCTTCGTGGGAATGCTCGTGTACATCTGGATCCGCTTCGGGAGCCTGCTGTACTCGGTGGCGACCATCGTGGGCGTGGTGTTCAACGTCGCGGTGTGCCTCGGCCTGCTGGCCATGACCGGCTGGATCGGGGAGACGGGCGTCGGCCACGCGCTGCGCATCCAGGACTTCCGCATCGACCTCAACGTCATCGCGGCGCTCCTGATCGTGATCGGCTACTCGCTGAACGACACCATCGTCATCCTGGACCGCGTGCGCGAGAACCGCGGCAAGCTGCCGTACGCCACGCGCGGAATCATCAACGACTCCATCAACCAGACGTTCAGCAGGACGCTGCTCACCGGCGGATGCACGGCGGTCACCCCGATCGTGCTCTTCTACCTCGGCGGGCCCAGCATCCAGCCGTTCGCGTACACGTTCTTCGTGGGTCTCGTGGCGGGCACGTTCTCGTCCGTCGCCATCGCGGCCCCGCTTGTCTATGTCCCCGGCAATGGATCGCCGGAGCAGGCCGGTGGCACTGCGTCCAACGCCACCGCCGCGGCCGCCTGACGGCCTCGGTTGTCCTGAATCGCCATGGAAGGAGATTCGCCATGTCAAACGCAGCCCGCCTCACTGCCGTGATCGTCGTCGTCGCGGTGGCGGCCATCGGCCTCTACCTCGCGCTCACCTCGCCGTCGCAGCCCGCTGCGGCCACGGCCGGCGCAGAGTCGCTCACGCAGCCTGCTCCCGCGGAAGGGCTCGGAGAGCTCGCCGGCTCATCGTCGGCCTCCGCGCCCGCGGTGCCTCCCGCGGATGCCTTCGGCACCCCCAGCGGCACCATCGCGCCGGCCATCCCCGCGACGCCCGAAGCGTCCTCGAGCACGCTCGTCGGCGGCGCGGCCGGCGCGTCCATCGGCGGCGGTTCGGCTGCCCCCGGCGGCGCGCGCCCCACCGGCGCCGCCCCGACGACCCCCACCACCGTCGTCGGTGTTCCGATCGTGACCAACAGCCCCGACCCCGCGGGCTTGGCGGCCCCCGCCGGCGAGTCGTCCGCAAGGGAGTACACGATCAAGTCGGGCGACACGCTTGAGGCGATCGCACGCGCCGAGCTTGGCAGCGGCCAGAAGTGGAACGCGATCGTGGCGGCAAACCCCGGCCTGGATCCGAAGGCGCTGAAGATCGGCCAGAAGATCAAGCTTCCTGCCTCGGGTTCCGCCGCCTCGGGTTCCGCCGCCTCAGGTTCCGCCGGGTCCGGGACCGCTGCGACCACGGAGACCATGAAGTCCTCGGGCGGCAACACCTACACGGTGCAGCGTGGCGACACCCTGTACGGGATCGCCCGCAAGGTGTACGGCGCATCCTCGGATGCCGACATCCGGCGCATCGTCGAGGCCAACGGTGGCCAGCTCAAGAGCAAGGACACCCCCCTCAAGCCGGGCATGAAGCTTGCCGTGCCGGCCAAGCGCTGACACGCGTTATCGGTCGCCAAAGACTTCTTCGCAGCAATCGCGAAGGGTTTCTTGATTCCTCGCACCGCTTTCCCGCGAATGCCGTACAGAATCTGTTCACCTGCGGGCACGGCGCCGTTCGGGCCGTGCCGGTGGTGCCTGTGATCCGTCGCACCCCACCTTTCGAGACCACATCCCCATGATCCAGACCAGCATCCGGCCGCTTGCCTCCGTCGCGCTGCTCGCCTCTGCGTCCGGGCTGCTCGCTGTGTTCGGTCCCGGCGGGCAGACGGCCGCCCTGCAGGCCGCACGCACATCGGCGGGTTCCGCCGACCGCATCCAGTTCGGGCTTGAGCCCACCTGCATGTCGGAGATCCCCGGCGTTCCGGTGTCGGTGTGCTTCGTGCCGAATGCGTCGCCGGCGGAGGTGGAGCAGGTGATCAAGTCGATGCGTGCCACCTGGGCCGCCGACCTGGCCGCGCGCGATGCCGAGGCCGAGGGCGGCGCCGCCTACGAACTGGGCACGCGCTGGAACATCAACGGCAGCTCGGCGCAGGGCGCCCCCGTGACGCTCCGCTGGTCCATGCCCGCCGACGGCCTGTCCATCCCCGACGGCTTGTCCGGCGGCGCGGCAAGCCCCAACAACCTCAACGCCACATTCACCACCAAGTTCGGCAGCGTCGAGGCGGGCAAGAACCTGGTCCGCCAGGTGTTCGCGCGCTGGAGCGAGCTGTCGGGCGTGACCTACACCGAGGTCACCGACGACAACGCCGTGTGGGGCTCGTCCGGCGGCACCACGCGCGGGGACATCCGCATCGTCGGCCGCACCTTCGGGTCCTCCGGCGTGCTGGCCTACAACTACTTTCCCAACAACGGCGACATGGTCATCGTGACCAGCAACAGCGGGTTCTGGTCCACCACCAACAACAACCGCTACTTCCGCAACATCATTGCCCACGAGCACGGCCACGGCCTCGGCTTCGAACATGTCTGCCCGATCAACCAGACCAAGCTGATGGAGCCGACCATCTCGACCGCCTTCGATGGGCCGCAGAACGACGACATCCGCTGCGTGCAGCGTGCCTACGGCGACAACTACGAGCCCAACGACACCATGGCCGCGGGCAACACCACGGTGATCACGGGCGCAGGCATCGTGTCGAAGTCGGACTGCTCGATCGACGACAACCTCGACATCGACTTCTACCGCTTCAGCGCCACGGCAAACTCCACGATCTCCGTCACCGTCGCCCCGGTCGGGCCCACCACCTACCTATCGGGCCCGCAGAACACCAACGGCAGCTGCTCGGCGGGCACTTCCGTGAGCCCGCGCCTGGTGCACGACCTCAACGTGCAGGTCGTCCGCGGCTCCACCGGGGCAACCGTGGTGGCCACCGCGGCCGCTACGGCGGCCGGGGGTGCCGAGACCCTCACCAGCATCCTGCTGCCGGCGGCGGACACCTACGCGGTGCGCGTGTACCCGTCCTCTGCGTCCGACGACGTGCAGGTCTATTCCATCACCGTCACCCTCAACCTGGCGCCCGTGCGCCCGACCGACGTGAACGGGGACGGAATCGTCGACGGTGCCGACCTTGGCATCCTCCTTGGGACGTGGGGGCCCGTGGCCTGCGGGTCCATCTACGACTTCACCGGCGACTGCCGGGTGGACGGTGCGGACCTCGGCATCCTGCTCGGCGACTGGGGTTGAGTTCCAGGGTGCCTCCCGCACGAATCCGTCGCGGAGAGCCAGCGAATCCACGCGGCCGGCGTCCCTCGGGGCGCCGGCCGCCTCGCTTCCATGCGCGTCCACTTCCATGACGACTACGTGGTGCCGCTGCCGGAAGGGCACGCCTTCCCGATGCGGAAGTTCCGGATCCTCCGGGACATCCTCCTGCGCGAGGGCCTGGTGCACGCCGAGGACGTCGTGGCCCCGCCCGAGGCGCCCTGGGAACTCCTGTCGCTCGCGCATTCGGCCGACTACCTGGCTAGCCTCCGTGACGGCACGCTCTCGCCGGAGGCGGTTCGTCGGCTCGGGCTGCCGTGGAGCCCGGCCCTGGTCGTGCGCAGCCGGCGCGCCACCATGGGCACCCTGATGGCGGCCCAGGCCGCGCTCGAGCAGGGCATCGCCGCAAACCTCGCCGGCGGCACGCACCACGCCCGGCACGGGCACGGTGAGGGGTACTGCGTGATCAACGACGTGGTCGTCGCCCTCCGGGCCCTCGCGCGCACCGGGCGTGCCTCGCGCGCGCTGGTGATCGACCTCGATGTCCACCACGGCAACGGCAACGCCGAGCTGCTGGCCGCCGACCCGGGCGCGTTCACGTTCTCGATGCACGGCGCACGCAACTACCCGCTGCAGCGCCCGCCCTCGAGCCTCGACATCGAGCTGCCCGACGGCACGGGCGACGACCAATACCTCGCCGCGCTCGACGCCCACCTCGGGACCTGCTTCGACCGCGCGCGCCCGCAGGTGGCCTTCTACCTTGCGGGCGTCGACGTGGTCGCCGGCGACCGGTTCGGGCGCCTCGCGCTGAGCCGCGACGGCCTTGCCGCGCGCGACCGCCGCGTGCTCGAGGCGGCGTCGCGACGGGGCGTTCCGCTCGTCCTCGTGCTCGCGGGCGGCTACGCCCGCAGCGCAGAGGACACGGCGGACCTCCACGCGCAGGTGCACCGCCAGGCCCACGCGCTCGGCCTCGGCTGACGAGGTGCCGGATCGCGGGTCAGTTGCTCTCCCACGCCCCGGCAAGCGCATCCGACGGCCGGACGCGCGAGGACCGATCGCCGCCGTCGCCGGCCTCCGCCGCGATGGCGCCGTCCTTGCCGACCTGCTCGAACCGCACGTTGACGCGCCGCGACACGCCGCGCTGCGGCATGGTCACGCCGTACAGCTGGTCGCACGCCTGCATGGTGCGCTTGTGGTGCGTGATGACGATGAAGTGGCTGCGATCGAGGAACTCGTGCAGCACCCCGCAGAAGCGTTCGACGTTGGCCTCGTCGAGCGCCGCATCGACCTCGTCGAGGAGGCAGAACGGGCTCGGCTTGCTCTGGAAGATGCTGAGGAGCAGGGCCACCGCGGTCATGGTCTTCTCGCCGCCGGAGAGCTGGCTGATGAGGCGCGGCTCCTTTCCGGGCGGCTTGGCGCGGATCTCCACGCCGGACTCGAGGATGTCGACCTCGCCCGTCTCCTCGTCGGGCACCAGGAACAGGTCTGCGCTGCCGCCTCCGAAGAGCCGGCGGAACATGCCGCCGTTGCCGGCGAAGTTCTCGCGGACCGTGTTGAACACCTGCTCGAAGCGGACGCGCGTGACCGCGTCGAGCTGCACGATCAGCTCGCCGAGCTGCCGGGTGGCGGCGTCGATGTCGGCCACCTGCCGCACCAGCTCCTCGTTCCGCTGCTCGAGCTGGCCCTCCTCGTCGATGGCGTCGAGGTTGACGTTGCCGAGCGCGCGGATCTCGTCCTTGATCGAGGCCAGTTCCCTCTCGGCCGCACCGCGGTCCGTGGCCTCCCATCCCGGCAGGGCCCGCGCCGCCAGGTAAGGCTCGTAGCCCGCGCCGAGGTCAAGCTCCAGTTCCGCGAGCGTCGATTCCTCGAGCGCCTCGCGCTTGATCTCCACCTCGCGTCGGCCGAGTTCCACGCTGTTCCAGTTGCGTTCCAGGATCTGTGCCTGCCCGCGGGCGATGCGCAGCGCCTCGCCGCTCTCGTCCACCGATCGCTGCGCGGCCTCGACCGCCCGCGCCGCGTCCTCGAGCGTGCCGGCGAGGCCCTCGAGCTCGGCCTTGGCGTGCTGCATGGCCGTGGCGGCCTCGGCGATCGTCGATTCGTAGCGCTCGAGCTGCTGCCGGCGCCGGTCGGCCTGCTCGGCCGCGCCGGCGCGCTGCCGCTGCCGCTCGTCTCGCGCAAGCTCCGCCGAGCGCCGCTCGCGCCGCAGCGCCTCCAGCGCCGCCGTGCGCTCGGAGCTTGCGATCCGGGCGTTGGCGAGCGCCTCGGAGGCGGCCTCCGCCTTGGCCTGCGCCTTCACGGCCGCGGCCTCGGCCACGGCTCGCTGTCCCTGCAGGGCCTCCAGCACCGCGCGACCGCGCCCGAGCCGTGCATCCACCTCGTCGCGCTCGCCCGAGAGGGACGCGGCACGCCGGTCGAGCTCCTCGGTCTCCGCGGCAAGCGTGGACTGCTCGTGCTCCACCCGCTGGATCAGCTGGTCGCATCGGTCGCGCTGGTACTGGGCGTCGACCGCGTCGCGCCGCACGGCGGCAAGGCGGTCCTCCAGCTCGCGGTGGCGCTGGCGTGCCTCGTCGCTGCGGGCGAGCAGGGCGGCCGACTCCCCTTCGAGGAGCTCCATCTCCACCCCGAGCGCGCTGAGCCGCTGCACCAGCTGGGCCAGTTCCGCGCGCCGCGCGAGCAGGCCTTCGCCGGATCCCGTGCCGGTGGGCGTGCCCACGGTCAGGCGCCCGAAGGCATCGACCAGGGCGCCATCGCGCGTCACGATGCGCGCACCCGCATGGGTCGCCCCGGCCGCCGCGACCGCGACGTCGAGGCTGTCGGCAACCCACGTGTCCGCGAGCAGTCGCTCGACGATCGGGCCGGCCGCATCGCGCACCCGCACCATGGGGGCGATGGGCGAGATTCCGGCCGCCGACGGGCGGTGGGACGCGACCGCGCCGCGGATGTCGGCGGGTGCCATCGTCACGCGGCCGCGGACGCCGGCGCACGCCGCCGCCACCTCGAGCACGCGGTTGCCGCCGTCCACGACCAGCAGCTCCAGGTCACGCCCGAGGGCCGCCTCCGCCGCCGCCGCATCGGCCATGTCCGTCTCGATCCAGTCGCCGAGGATGCCGAGCACCGCCGGGAACCGGGAGCGATCGCCGACCACCTCCCGCACGGCCTCGTCGACGCCCTCTCGCGCGCGCTGCATCTCCCCGAGGAGGCGGCTGCGGCTCTCCGCCGCCGTGCGCTCGTCGCGCAGCTCCGTCAGGCGCCGAGCGAGCGCCGCATGCCGGTCACCCAGGCTCGCGGCATCGGCGATGTGCACGTGCACCTCGCCCTCGAGGCGCATCGCCTCGTCGAGCGCCACCGAGCGGCGCACCACGTGGTGGTTGCGCGCCGCCCGCTGCGCATCGAGCTCCACCCGGAACGGCTCGCGCCGGCGCTCGATGCGCGCGCGCTGCTCGCCGATCCCGCGCTCGCGTTCCTCGATGGACGCGGCATGCGCGGCGATGCGCGCGATGTCGCGGTCCGCGGCGACGGCCTGGTCGCGCACGCGGTCGGTGGTGCCGCGTGCCTGCTGCGCCGCCTCCGCGGTGCGGGCGCGCGCGTCGGAGGCGAGCATCACGGCCCGCTCGGCCTCGTTGGCGGCCTCGGCCGCCGCGGCCACCCGGTCGGCAGCGTCCTCGATGGAGGCACCCAGCTCCGCGATCCGTGCATCCAGCGCGGAGAGGTGCGATGCGTCCGACGCCGCCTGCTCGCGCACCTCCGAGAGTCCGCGCTCGGCCATCTCGGTGCGCTGCTGCGCCTGGCGCTCGGTGCCGATGGCCTCGATCCGCCGCTGCTCCAGCGCGCGCTGGCGATCGTGAGATGCCTGCCGCTCCGCGGTTGCCTGGTTGTGGCGCTCCTCGAGGAGCACCATCGCCGCCGCCAGCTCGCGCCGGTCGGCGTCCAGCGCCGCCAGCTGGCTGGTCAGGCCGGAAAGCTGCTCGCGATGCTCGTGGAACTGGTCGAACGCAACGGCCTCGCGCAGCGTCCGCCGCCGCGCGTCCAGCCCCTGGAACCTGCGCGCCTTCTCCGCCTGTCCCTTGACGATCCGGAGCCGGCGCTCCGTGGATGCCAGCTGCTCGCGCACCAGCACCAGGTTCTTCTCGGCGTTCTCCAGCTTGCGCTGCGCCTCCACCTTGCGGCTGCGGAACTTGGCGACGCCCGCCGCCTCCTCCAGGATGCCGCGCCGCTCCATCGGTGCCGCGCGCAGCATGGCATCGACCTTGCCCTGCTCGATGATCGAGTAGGCGTCGTTGCCGATGCCGGTGTCGAGGAACAGCTCCTTGATGTCGCGCAGCCGGACCTTGCGGCCGTTGATCAGGTACTCGCTGCGGCCGTCGGCGTACAGCCGGCGCGTGACCTCAACCTCGTCGGTGTCGACGGGCAGCCCGCGGTGACGGACCGCATGCCGGTTGACGGCCGCGGACGCATCCGCGCCCTCCTCGTCGATGTGGTCGGCGGGCGCATCCACCTCGGCCTCGAGCACCGCGGGGGCAGGGGCCAGCCGTGCCTGCTCCTCGGCCGAGCGCACCGGGTTCTCGAACGCAAGGGTGACGCTGGCCATCCCCAATGGCTTGCGCGAGGCGCTCCCCGCGAAGATCACGTCCATCATGGCGCCGCCGCGGAGGCTCTTGGCGCTGCGCTCGCCGAGCACCCACTTGATGGCATCGACGACGTTGGACTTGCCGCAGCCGTTCGGTCCGACGATGCCGATGATCGGCGAGTCGAACCGGAACTCGGTGGTGTCGGCGAAGCTCTTGAATCCGCTCAGAACGAGGCGGGACAGACGCACGGGGACCTCCTGTCGGTCGCTGCACGGGCCCTTCCTGGGACCGCGGCTCGGGAATGCACTTCGGAGGGGCCCCGAGCAGGACCCGTCCGTCAGCGTGGGACAGTATCCCTCCGCGGCTTTGCGGCATCAAGTCCCGACCCCACGGACGCCCCCTCAAGCCCGCTGGTCCGGGACGTCCCCACCTCCGAGAGGCTCTTCGGGGCCTCCTCCTCGTTGGGGGTGTCGCCTTCGGGCCGGAACTCCGGGCGGAGGCCCTTCTCGTGGCGGTCGTCGCGGAGCACCTCCGCGAGGATCCGGTCCTGCTCGGCGCGGAAGTCGCTGTCGATGTACTTCATGCGCCAGAGCTCGTGGAGCGCGCTGATGGACTCGCTGTACGAGAAGTTCAGGCCCGTCTCGGGCCGGTCCGGGGTGGGGCGGCGGGCGAAGTACCCGATCAGCGACCCGAGGTCCGGCTTCACGCGGTCGACCGTGGCAGGCAGGTCGGCCCGCTCCCGGTAGAAGACCTCGAGGAACTTGTCGCCCTCGTCGGCCTTGACGATCAGGCGGCCGTCCCAGGTGTAGAGCGTCATCGGCACCTTGACCGAGAGTCCCTCCCCGAAGACCACCACGCGCGGCTGCCCGCTCTGCGCCACGTAGATCATCCGGTGCTTGCTGGGCACGATGTTGAGGACGAACTTCCGCCCCATCTCCATCGCGATGATGTGCGGGTCCCGCCGCTTGTCGAGGGCCTCGAAGGCCGACAGGCGGATCTCCACGTCGGGGTCGTCGAGCAGCTCGCGCAGGCCCAGCTCGATCTCGGCGTTGGTGCCGATGCGGCCGAGCAGATTGATGGCCTCGGTGCGGATCGTGAGCGAGTCGCTCTTGCGCGCCAGCTCCAGGAGCGGCGGCACGGCCAGCTGGTCGTCCAGCTTGCTGCCGGCATTCAGCGCCGCGAACCGCGGCTGCTCCTCGGGGTACTCGTAGAGGTCCTGGATCATCGGCAGGGCGCGCTTGCCGAGCGCCTGCCAGCGCCACGCCGCCGCGCCCGCCGCGCCGGGGTTGGCAAGCAGCGACCGGCGGATGGCCATGGCCGTCTGCTCCGGGTTCTCGACGTTGAGCGGCGTGTGCCGGATCAGTTCCGCGAACTCCCCGGTCCGCTTGCGGAACGAGGGCGGCACGGTCAGGTCGATGGTCTCGGCGCTGCGGCCGTGCGCGGTCTCCTCCTTCTGGCGCGACTCGCGCGGGAAGAGCGTGTTGATGGTGTTCTGGATGGTCTCCGCGCGCGAGTGGCTGGGCGTCATCAGCCGCAGCTTCAGCGGCATGTCCTTGTTGACGTGCCCGCCGTCGAGCACGCGGCCGCTGGTGCGGTTGATCGAGTCCCGCTGCGTCGCGTTGGGCTCGACGAACGGGTTGATGACCACGGGCCCCGCACCCTCTGCCAGCGGGAAGGGCTGGCGGCTCCCGGTGAAGAGCGGGCCGGGACGGAGGTCGGCGATCAGGAGGCGCCCGCCCTCGAGGCTGGTCGTGGACGTGCCGGGGGCCGTGGTCACGCGGACGTCGAACTTCGACCCCTTGGGCGCACCCGGCGGGATCACGCCCTCGACGATCACCACCGCGGAGTCGCCCGAGTTGAGGAGGTCCTGGGGGCTGAGCTTCGGTGCCCCGGGCTGGCCGCTTCCGAAGCCCCGCTTGGCCAGCTCCTGCGTCAGGAACGCGCGGACGTCGGAGGGCATCTGGCGGCTTCCCGTCTCGCGAAGCCCCACCACGATGCCGTAGCCGCGGACGACCACCGGGTCGAACCCCACGAGCCCGGTCTCCGATGCCACCGTCCCGCGCATGATCGGGTCGATGTCGAGGGAGTCCACCTTCACGGCGCTGCGGTCGACCGAGCCCTTCTCGAGGTTCGGCGCCGCGCGCTCGACCATCATGTCCGAGCACGCGGCCAGCAGCATGGCCGTGGCCATGCCGGCGAGCGTGCGGAGGCAGGAGGTTGGGCCGAGGGAGTTCATCGAAGCCGGGTCAGTGGGCGCTACAGGATTCGAACCTGTGACCCCTGCTGTGTAAAAGCAGCGCTCTCGCCGCTGAGCTAAGCGCCCAAGTTCCCCAAGGATACAGACCTACAATCCGCATGCCGTGACCGACCGGATCCGTCGCCTCGAGGAGCTCGTCGCGGCCTGCCCGGTGCAGGAGCGACCCCAGTTCCTCCGCCGGATCGCAGGCCTGCGGCCCCGCAAGGGCCGTCCCGCGCCCACCGAGGCCGCCGTCGCGGGCCTCGAGCGCGACATCGTCCGCTCCGCGGACCGCCGCACCGCGCGTGCTGCCCGCGTCCCGCCCGTGGCGCTCGTGGACGACCTCCCGGTGGTCCAGGCCCGGGCGCAGATCCTCGAGGCGCTCGCCGCGCACCAGGTGGTGGTGGTGAGCGGCGACACCGGGTCCGGCAAGACAACGCAGCTGCCCAAGATCTGCCTCGCGGCAGGCCGGGGCGTCGATGGCGTGATCACCGTCACCCAGCCCCGGCGCATCGCCGCGCGCAGCGTCGCCGCGCGCATCGCCGAGGAACTCGGCACCCCGCTCGGCGACGCCGTCGGGTTCAAGGTGCGCTTCGACGACCGAGCCGGCGACCGCGCGCTCGTCCGGCTCGTCACCGACGGCGTGCTCCTCGCCGAGATCGAGCGTGACCCGCTCTTCCTCCGCTCGGACACCATCATCGTGGACGAGGCGCACGAGCGCAGCCTCAACATCGACTTCCTGCTCGGCTACCTGCGACGCATCCTGCCGCGCCGTCCGGACCTGAAGGTCATCGTGTCATCGGCCACCATCGACACCGAGCGCTTCGCCGCCCACTTCGGCGGGGCCCCGGTGGTGTCGGTCGGCGGCCGCGTGCACCCGATCGAGACCCGCTGGCGCCCGCCGCCGGCGGAGGCCGCCGACCAGACCCCTGCGGAGCGTGCGCTCGGGGGCATCGAGGAGTGCGTCGCCTCCGGCGAGGGCGACATCCTCGTGTTCCTCGGCGGCGAGCGCGACATCCACGACGCCGCCGACATGCTGGCGCGCGCACCGTGGGCCCGGGGCATCGAGGTGCTCCCGCTCTACGCGCGGCTCCCCGCAGGCGAGCAGGACCGCGTCTTTCGCACCTCCTCCCGCCGCCGCGTGGTGCTTGCCACGAACGTCGCGGAGACGAGCCTCACCGTCCCAGGCATCCGGTTCGTGGTGGACACGGGCATCGCGCGCGTGTCGCGCTGGTCCGGCCGCTCGCGCGTGCTCCGCCTGCCCGTCGAGCCCATCTCCCAGGCCGCGGCCGACCAGCGCCGAGGCCGCTGCGGGCGGGTGGGGCCCGGCACCTGCATCCGGCTCTGGGGCGAGGACGACCACGCAGCGCGCGAGGCCTTCACGCCGCCCGAGCTCCTGCGCACGAACCTTGCCAGCGTCGTCCTGCAGATGAAGGCCCTCGGGCTCGGGGACATCGAGGCGTTCCCGTTCATCGACCACCCGACGCCGAGGCTCGTCGCCGAGGGGCACGAGACCCTCTTCGAGCTCGGTGCCATCGACCGCGCCGGACGCCTGACGCCCCTCGGCGCGCGCATGGCCGCGCTCCCGGTGGACCCCCGCCTTGCGCGCGTCCTCCTTGCGGCCGTGGAGGAGGGCGTGCCGGCGGAGGGTCTGGTCCTCGCTTCGGCGCTCTCCATCCAGGACCCGCGCGAGCGTCCGGCCGGGCAGGGTGCCGCCGCCGACTTCGCGCAGCTTCCGCTTCGGGACCCCGAGAGCGACTTCCTCTCGTACCTGCGGCTCTGGAGGCGATGGCGCTCGGAGTCGGCCGCGCTCGGGAGCTCGGCGCTCCGCCGCTGGTGCCGCGACCACTTCCTCTCGCACCAGCGCCTGCGCGAGTGGACCGAGCTCCACGGCCAGCTCCGCGCGATGGTCGCCGAGCGGCTCCGGCTGCAGGTGCCGCCGCTCGGCGAGGAGAGCGATGCGCTCCGGGTGCACCGCGCCGTGCTGGCGGGCTTCGTCACCCAGGTCGGCCTGCGCACCGAGGACGGTGACTATCGCACCCCCGGCGGGGCGCGATTTGCGATCTTCCCCGGCTCGGCGCTCGCACGGCGCACGCCCAACTGGGTGGTCTGCGCGGAGATCGTGGAGACCTCCCGGCGCTTCGGCCGCACGGCGGCACGCATCCAGGGCGGCTGGGTGGAGCGGATCGCGCCCCACCTGGTGGAGCGGCTCCGGAGCGAGCCGCACTGGGTGCGGGCCACGGGCCAGGTGGCGGCGTGGGAGCGCGTCCAGCTCGGCGAGCTTGCGGTGGTGCCGCGCCGGCGCGTGCCGTGGGGCCCGCTCGAACCCGCCGACGCGCGCAACATCTTCATCCAGTCGGCGCTCGTGGACGGCGACTGCGACCTCGATGCACCCTTCGTGCGCCACAACCGCGACCTCCGTGCGCACATCGAGGACCTCGAGGCCAGGCGCCGCGGGCGTGGGCTGCTCGTCGACGGCGAGGCTCGATTCGCGTTCTTCGACGCCCGCGTGCCCGCGGATGTCCACAGCCTTCCGTCGTTCGAGCGCTGGCGCCGCCGTGCCGAGGGCCGCGATCCCCGCGTCCTCTTCATGGAGGAGGGCGACCTGCTCGCGGCACAGCCGGACCCCGATCTCGCCGCGCGGTTCCCCGACCGCATCGACGACGGCGTCCGGGCCGAGCTGCGCTACGAACTTTCGCCCGGTTCCGCGCGCGACGGGGTGCACGCGCGGGTCTCGCTCGTGGACCTGGAGGCTGCCGATGCCGAACGGCTGGAGTGGCTCGTGCCCGGGCTCGTCGCGGAGAAGGCCGAGGCGCTGATCCGGACGCTGCCCAAGCACCTGCGCGTGCGGCTCTTCCCGCTCCGCGAAGTTGCGCAGGCCGCGGCCGCGGAGCTGCGCTTCGGCGAGGGATCCCTGGTCGAGTCGCTTGCCGCGCACCTCTCGCCGGTCGCCGGCGCGGCCATCAGCCACGCCGACTTCGACCTGTCGCAGCTTCCCGCCCACCTGCGCATGCACGTGGAGGTGGTCGACGACGCCGGCAGGGTGGTGGCATCGGGCGATGACCTCCGCCAGCTCCGCCGCGACGTCGGCCCCCTCGCGGCCCGCCGGCGCGAGGAGCTCATCGCGCGTGCGTTCGGCTCGGGATGGAGCCGCACCGGCCTCCGCGACTTCGGGGTGGACCACCTGCCGGAATCGGTGTCCGCGGACTGCGCGGGTCGACGCGCCGTGGCATGGCCGGCCCTCATCGACCAGGCCGCCCACGTGGACCTCGTGCTCCTTGCCGATCCCGCGGCTGCCGCGCGCGCCACCAAGGCCGGCCTGCGCCGGCTCTTCGCCATCGCCGCGCGCGATGCCATCGAGCATCACCTCGAGTACGCGCCCGGCTTCGGCGAGCTCTGCGTCGCATGGGCGGCATCGGCCGCCCGGGACCGGCGCAGCCTCGTCGATGCGCTGGTCACGGCCGTTGCGGGTCGGGCGTTCGTCGAGGGCCAGCCGGTGGTGCGCACGCCCGCGGCGTTCGAGGCACGGATCGATGCAGGCGGTGCATCGCTCGCCGCGCACTCGCTCGACGCGGTGCGCACGGCGATGGCCCTTCACCGGCGATCGCTCGAGGTGCTGGAGGCGCTCGACGGGCCCGTGCCCGCGTCGTGGCGAGCCTCCGTCGACGACATCCGCCGCGAGCGCGAGCGCCTCGCGCACCCGCGCTTGCTCGCCGCCGCGGATGCCCGCGAGGCCGCCAACCTCGTGCGCTTCATGGCTGCGCTCGCGCTGCGCGCAGGCAAGCTCCGCACGGCCGGTCCCGAACGCGATGCCGCCTCGATGGCCATCGTCGACCGCTGGGAGCGGGAGGTTGCCTCGACGGAGGCGGCGCTCGCCGCCGAGGGCCGCGACGCGGGAGAGCTCGCGGGGTTCCGCGAGCTGCTCGAGGAGTTCCGGGTCAGCCTGTTCGCGCAGGAGCTGCGCACGCCCGTGCCCGTGAGCGACGAGCGCCTGGCGCGCGCGTGGCGCTCGCACCGGCGCGGCTGAGCGCGCCGCGCCGCACGTCGCGTGTCGTCAGGGCGTCCAGCAGCCCAGGAGAAGGCCCAGGTCGAAGCCGTTGACCGTGCCGTCGTCGTTCAGGTCGTAGGCCGGGTCGCTGCTGCCCCAGGCACCCAGCACCAGCCCGAGGTCGAAGCCGTCGGTCCGGCCGTCGCCGTTCACGTCGCCGCAGGCGGCAGGGGTGCCGAGCGTGCCGTCCACGTTGATTCGCTGTGCCGCGATGTTGACGTCCGCGCCCGAGGATCCCGCCTCGAAGAAGCACAGCCCCCACGTCAACGGCGCGTTGCCCATGGTGACGCACTCGATGCGCCCCCGGCTGCCGGGCGCGGTGACCTGCAGGTTCTGGTTCCACACCGGGTTGCCGTCCGGCGAGACCTGCTGCGCGAGGAGGGTGCCCTGGTTGAACGACGTCGACCGCGTCCATCCGAAGACGGGCGCTCCGCCGACCACGGCCGCGGTGGCGCCGGTGATCGAATACACGGTCTCGTCGGCCTGGATCACGGCGCCGCCCGGGCCCCACAGCATGGTGCCGCTCTCGTTGAACGCCTGGGCGTTGAATCCGTAGAGGCTCGAATTGGGCACCTGCGACGGCCAGCTCACGTAGACCCGCCGCGTCGCGGGGTCATAGGCCATCGCGGGCGACGTGGCCTGGTGGAACGTGTCGGTCGTGGTGGCCATGCCATCGGCGCCGAAGCGCAGGGCGCCAGACGGCGAGACCCACTGCACGCGGGCCATCAGCGGGCCCGTCGTGTACCACGCGAAGATCGCGCCGCCCTCGCCGTCCGGGAGGAAGCGGGGGAAGTTGCCGAACTGGAGCGATCCCGCGGTGAAGACGCGCACGTTGGCGGCCGCCCAGAGGGCGGTGCCGTTGCCGGCGTACTTCTGCGCCTGGAGCGTCTTCGCCCCGGTGAAGGTCGTGTATCGCACCGCCGAGGCGATCACGCTGTCGCCGTCACCCGGCTGCAGGTCCGCGAGGATGGTGGTGGCCGTGCCGTCGACGAGGGTCGAGGCCGAGGGCCACGAAGGCGAGCCGTTGGCATTGAGCCGCAGCACCTTGGCACGGTTCCCCTCGGTCCAGCCCGCGACCGCGGCACCATCGCCCGCGCGGCCCGCCTTCGGGCTGTTGACAGCGGTCGTCGTGGAGAGGAGCACGCCGTTGGCGCCCCACAGCACCGCTCCCGCGGGCGAGATGGCCTGCGCCACGATGCCGAGCGCGGGCGAAGAGCGCCGCGTCACCACCACCGCGTTGCCGGCGGCATCCACCGTGAGTCCGTAGTCCTCGGTGCTGCTGAAGCTGGCGTCGATCGCGCGCACGGGCCCACCCGCCCACAGCGCGTTGCCGTCGGCGTCGAAGCGCTGCACGAATGCGTCGTAGCCCGTGGAGCTGTCGTACCAGCTCATGTAGAACGTGCCGTCCGCCAGCCGGGCAAACTTGGGCTGCACCTGGTCTCCGGTGGTTCCGGCCAGCACCTTGGGCGTCGCCGGGTCGGACGGGAACTGGGCGAGCGCGCCTGCGCAGCTGAACAGTGCGACTGCAACGGCTGCGGCGCGTCCGAACGGGTGGATCATGGGCTGAAGTATGCAGCCAAGTGCAGCCGAGGTCGCAGAAACCGCGGGATTGGGAGCCGCTTCCCCGAATCTTGGCTTGTTCCGCGGACCAGCGTCATTTTGGAAGGGTCGCCGGATTCGCGCGGGATTGCGTTTGCGCGTTGCCGCTTCAGGCGGCACCATGAACGCACAGCGACGGGCCATGTGGATGCCGGCTCTCACGTGGGGTGGTGCCAGCGTCCCGGCCCGTCCTGATTTTTGGGGCGTCCCGTCGTTGATCAGAGCTGCCGGCGCCGCTCGTCGCGCTCCTCGTCCCGGACGGCCCGGGCCACGCCCCGGCGCGTGCGCCAGATGTCCCAGATGAGGCCCACCGAGAGGAACCCGGCCAGGAGGAACCCAACCAGGCCGACGGTCCCGACCATGGTGGTGGTCTCGCCGTGCGCCGCGTGCAGCAGCACCGCGCTCGCCACCAGCAGCGCGCTGATGAGGAGCGCGTACGCCACCGTGGTCGCCGTGTGCTCCACGGACATCCGGAAGCGCTCGACGCCCTCGAAGTGGAAGTTGACCTTCGCCTCGCCGAGGCGGAACTTCCGGAGGATGCCGGTGATCTGCTTCGGGAGCGCGTCGATCAGCTCCGCGTACGAGAACAGCGTGTTCGTCAGCCGCTTGGTGAGCGCCTTCGGCGAGTAGCGGTCATTGACCAGCTTGAAGATGAACGGCTTGGCGGCCTCGATGATCTCGTAGTCGGGGTCGAGGTCCCGCGCGACGCCCTCGATGGTGCCCATCGCCTTGATGAGGAGCACCATGTCCGCGGGGCAGCGGACCTTGTAGTCGCGGAGGATCTGGTAGAACTTGTCGAGCACCGCCGCAACGTCGATCTCCGCGATCGGCTTGCCGACGAACTGGTCCACCACCTCCTGGACGTCGTCGAGCAGGGCGCGCTCGTCGATCGAGTCGGGTTCCACGTTGCCCATGCGCATGGCCGCGCGCATGACCATGCGCGAGTCGCCGGTGGCAACGCCGAAGACCAGTTCCGCGATCCGCTGGCGCGCGTCGGCGCCGATGCGCCCCACCATGCCGCAGTCGATGAAGGTGACCCGGCCGTCGTCATGGACGAAGATGTTGCCCGGGTGCGGGTCCGCGTGGAAGAAGCCCAGCTCGAGCGTCTGCCTGAACACCGCGCGCGCGCCGTTTGCGATGATGGACTTGCGGATCTCCGGAGCCAGCGAGCTGTACGGCGTGCGGGCCAGGAGCTTGCCCTGCACGCGCTCGATGGTGAGCACGCCCGGCGTGGTCGCCTCCCAGTAGACACGCGGGAACCCGATGCCCGGATCCTCGGCGAACGACCTCCGCATCCGGTCGGTCGAACGCGCCTCGATGGTGAGGTTGGTCTCGCGGCGCAGTTCCGCGCGGAACTCCTCGACGATCTCGGTGGGGCTGAAGCCGCTCTTCGCAAGCCGCTCCTCGGTGAGCCGGGCGATGAAGCCGAGGGCCTCCATGTCGGCCTCGATCTGGTCGGCGGCATCGGGCCGGAGCATCTTGATCACCACCTCGCTGCCGTCCTTCCAGACGGCCGAGTGGACCTGCGCCATGCTTGCCGCCGCCAGCGGCTCGGGGTCGATCCAGCGGAACAGCTCGTCGGTGCGCCCCTTCAGCTGCTCGTCGAGCGCGGCGCGCACTCGGTCGAACGGGATCTTCGGGCAGTCGGCCTGCAGCTGCGCGAACTCGTCGGCCAGCGCGTCCGGGATCAGGTCGCGCCGCGTGGACAGGATCTGCCCGATCTTGATGAAGGTGGGCCCCAGCTCCTCCATCGCCTTTCGCAGGCGCACCTCCACGGGCGCGCTGGAGAGGTCGATGGTGCCGTCGCTGCTGTAGAGCCAGTCGGAATTGGCCTTGCGGAGGGCGGCAAACCCGCTCTTGGCCACGAAACTCGCGAACCCGTAGCGGGCAAGGACCCCGATGACCTCGCGGTAGCGCTGGGCGTTCTTGAGGCGCCGGGCGATCGGGATCTCCATCGCGTTCTGCATGGCGTGGATCCTATTCGGCCCGGGGCAGGGCGTGCTTCAGCGGTACTGGCTGATTCGCTTGATCGCCGCCAGCCCGGCCGGCGGCGCTCCGCGGCTTGCGTCCTCGAGCGAGCCCGGCTCGCGGCGCGCCTCCTGGATCAGCTTGCCGAGCTGCGCATCGAGCGCGAAGCGCCAGCGCTGGAAGAACGACTCCAGCTCGTGCCTGCTGAAGCGGCTCATCGGGTCGTTGAGCCCGCTCTGCGCGATCGCCCACTCGATGAGCTTGGCGCCGCCGTCGAAGCGGTACAGGCCGAGCGCGTTCTGCAGGCGCCTCCGCAGCGGGATGAAGGGATCGGTGGCCGCATCGGGCAGCGCCACCATCAGGTCCTCCGGCCTCCGCTTGGAGATCGAGCCCAGCCAGCCGGTGTCGGCGCGCGCGTGCTCGTCGGCGAGCGTCGGGGTGGCCGCCAGCGGCGCGGACTCCACGTGCTCCAGCTCCGCCATGCTCGCAAGCACGGTCTTCTCGCCCGCGGTCGGGAACTTGATCCAGATGCGCCGGTCCGGCCGGCCGTCGCGCGTGATCACCTCGATCTTGGAGATCGTCCCGACGCCCCATTCGGGGCGCTTGGCGTGGCGAACCTTCTCGCCGATCTTGAATGACGTGGTCTGCATGCACGTTCGCCGGATCGGGACGGAGGCAACCCTTGCCGCCGGGCGCTCCTCGACCGCGGGCGAGTGCGCCATGCGCCTCGCCGCAACCGGAGCCCGCAAGCCTCGATTCGGGAACGCGTAGAGTGTAGCGGATGAGTCGGACGGTCAACCTCGTGTTCCTCGGGGACATCAACGGCGCTCCCGGAAAGGCAGCGCTCGAGCGACACCTCCCGCAGGTCCGCGAGCGCTGGGCCCCGGACGTGATCATCGCCAACGCCGAGAACGCCCGCAACGGATCGGGCCTGACGCCCGAGCTCTACCGCACCTTCCGGTCGTGGGGCATCGACGCCATCACCCTCGGCGACCACGTGTTCCGCGACCCGAAGGTCGTCCCGTTGCTCGAGAACCCCGACGAGCCCATCGCGCGGCCGGCCAACCTGCCCTCGCGCGCCCCCGGCAAGCGCTGGCTGCGCATCCCCGCGGCCGGGCGGCGCACGCGCGACATCTACGTGTGCACGGTGCTCGGCCGGATCTTCTTCCCGCTCCCGGCGAACGATCCCTTCGAGGCCGTCGACAGCGTGCTCGGCTCCATCCCCGAGCGCCGGCCGATCCTCGTCGTCGAGGCGCACATGGAGGCCACCAGCGAGAAGGCCGCGCTCGGCGCCTGGTGCGATGGCCGCGCCGCCCTCGTGGTCGGCACACATACGCACGTCCCCACCGCCGACGCCCGCATCCTGCGCAAGGGCACGGGCTTCATCACCGACGTCGGCATGTGCGGGCCCTACGACTCGGTCATCGGCCGCGACACGGATGCAGTGGTGCGCCACATGACCACCGCGCTCCCCGTGCACTACGAGATGGGCCAGAACGACGCCCGCACCTGCGGCGTGTTCGTCGAGATCAGCGAGGACACCGGCCTCGCGAACCGCATCGAGCGGATCGAGCTCACGGGCGGCTGACGCCGGGTGCCGCGCCCCAGGCGCCGCCGCCCGGCGTCTCCACCTCCACGGCGTCGCCGGCGGCAAGTTCCGCCGAGAAGTCGCCCGGCAGCTCCTGCTGCGTGCCGTCGGCGCGGATCACGCGCTGCGTGCCGGGCGCGCCGTCTCCGCCGCCCTCGGCACCGCATGGCCCCGACGCGCGCCGCTGCGACGAGAGGTTGGCGCCGCAGGACTCGAGCGCGAGGATCCGCCGGACCATCCCGCATCCGCCGTCGGCCGCTCCGCGCCCGCCGCTCCCGGCGCGCACCGCAAGGCGCTCCACGCGAAGCGGGGCCGTGCGCTCGAGCACCTCCGGGTCCGAGAGCCGGGTGTTGGTCATGTGGCAATGCACGGCGTGCGCACCGGGGCTGCCGGGTGCGGCGCCGCTGCCGCCGCCGAGCGTCTCGTAGGTGCTGAAGCGCGCGTTTCCGAAGGTGAGGTTGTTCATCGTCCCCTGGCTGCATGCGGCCACGCCGAGGGCCGCGAGCAGGGCGTCGGTGACGCGCTGGCTGGTCTCCGTGTTGCCGCAGAACACCGCGGGTGATCGCCCGGGGTCTGCGTCGAACGGCGGATCGAGGATCCCCGGCGGAACCGTGATCCGCACCGGGTCGAGGAAGCCCTCGTTGAGCGGCGCGAAGTGGTCGTCGAGCGGCTCGTCGACGCCGGCGCGCACGCGCAGCGCATACAGCACGGCGCCGCGGACCACCGCAAGCGGCGCGTTCAGGTTGCCCGGGTGCGTCCCGCCGGAGCCAGTGAAGTCGACGTGCAGCCCGTCGCCCTCCGGGGTCATGCGCACGGCGATGGCGGTGCCGTCGTCGAGCGACTCGCGTCGCACGACCCCGGCTGCCGGCAGCGCGCGCGCGATCGCCCGCGTGCGTGCGGCGCTCCGTGCGCGCAGGAGCTCGAGCGCCTCGTGCAGGTTTCCCGCGCCGACCGCGCCGTCGAGCTCGCGCAGCGAATCCGACCCCACCCGCAGGGCAGCGATCGCCGCGCGCAGGTCCGCCACGTTGAGATCCGGGTCGCGCGACGGCCACGGGCCCGACGCGAGGATCGCACGCACCGCAGCCTCATGGAGCGCGCCGTCACGCGCCACGGTCGTCGGGGGGATGGCCACGCCCTCCTCTTCGAGCGTCCGCGCCCCCGGCACCATCGATCCCGGCCGTGCGCCGCCGATCTCGGCGTGGTGCGCTCGGGCCGCGACGAAGGCGATGCGGCGGCCGTCCTCGGCGTGCACGGCCTCGATCACGGTGAGGTCCGGCAGGTGCGATCCGCCGAAGGCCGGGTGGTTCACGAGCACCGTCTCGCCCGGCGCAACGGCGCGCACGGCAAGGACGGACCGCACGCAGGCGCCGAGGGCGCCGAGGTGGACAGGCACGTTCGGCGCGTTGGCCACGAGGTTGCCGTGCGCATCGAGCACGCCGCACGAGAAGTCCAGCCGCTCGCGCACGTTCACGCTGCGCGCGGTGCGCTGCAGCACGGCCGCCATGTGCGAGGCGATGGCCGTGCAGCGGGCTGCGATGACGTCGACGGTGAGGTCGGGTGCCTCGCGCCGCTCCACGCGACCGAGGCCGAGCGCGCCGGAGCCGTGCGGGGTGGCACGCCAGCCGGCATCGACCACGATCGTCGCGCCCGGCTCGGCGATGACGGCCGGTCCGTCCACCGCGGCGTCCGCCGCGAGCGCCTTGCATGCACCGTCGACGCCGACGAGGAGCCGCTCGGGCGCCCCTGCCGCGATCGCGCCGTGCATCCCCGCGCCGCCCGCGCCGGTGCTCGGCGCCGCAAACGTCCCCTCCGCGCTCACGAATCCCGCATGCGGCACCACCAGGACATGCGTGATGCCAAGTTCATCGGCCACCGCGCAGCAGTGCTGCCCCCCGGCGCCGCCGAACACCGCCAGCGCATGGCGCTGCGGCGCAAGCCCGACCGCCGCCGAGACGTTGCGCACCGCGGTCGCCATGTGCTCGTTCGCCAGGGCCAGGAACCCGCGCAGCATGGCACCGACCGATCGCCCCGCACGCATCGCCTCGCGCTCCGCGGCAGCCTGGGCGGCGGCCCGGTCGAGGGGAAGGCTGGTCCCGCGCTCGGGCAGCCGCCCGAGAAGCAGGTTGACGTCGGTCACCGTGAGCGGCCCACCGCGACCGTAGCAGGCGGGCCCCGGGTCGGCGCCTGCGCTCGCGGGACCGACGAAGAGGCCCTCGCGGGTGGCCCGACAGACCGAGCCCCCGCCCGCCGCAACGCTCAGGACGTCGACCGCGGGGACGGCGATGGCCACGCCTGCCACCGAACTTCGCGTGCGCATCCCGAGCCCCTCGGGCCCGATGCGCGCCACGTCGGTGCTGGTGCCGCCCATGTCAAAGGTGATGGCGCGCTCGATTCCCGCCGCCCGCACGGCGGCCAGCGCGGCCGCACACCCCATCGCGGGCCCGCTGAGCAGGCTGTCCTTCGGCCGGTAGTCGGCGAACGGCGTCACCCGGCCCGAGCTCGAGGCCGCGAGGAGCCGGGCATCGGGGGCACGCTCCGCGACCCGCGCGAGCAGCCCCCCGACGGCGGTCGCAAGCGCGGCGTCCACCGCCGCGGTCTGCGCGCGCTCGACGAGTGACTCCGATGCGCCGTCCCGGTGCGCAAGCGTCACGGTCCGGAACCCCGTCTCCGCCAGGATCGCGGCCATCCGCAGCTCATCCTCCGGCGCCATGCGGCCGTGCACGAACGCCACGCATGCCGCCCCGAACCCGTCGCTCCGCGCCGCGCGGGCCTGCGCACGTGCGTGCGACCCATCGAACGGCAGCACGCATGTCCCGTCCGCGGCGCGCCGCACGCGAACGCCGAAGGCGCGCTGCGCGGGGCAGGGCGGCTTCCGCGGGACGCGGTCGAAGAGCCCGAGGCGGGCCTGCGTGCCGATCTCGAGCAGGCCTTCCAGCCCCTCGTTCACGAAGAGCGCGACGCGGTCGAGGCGCCCCTCGAGCAGCGCGTTGGTGCCGCGCGTGGTCCCGACCCGCAGTTCCATCGCCGGGAGCGGCATCCCCGGCGGAGTCCCGGTGAGGAGCCGTGCACCGAGAACCGGCGCCTCCTCGCCGCTTGCGATGTCCGCCCACGAGCCATCGGGGGCCTGCGCCACCTGCATGCCTTGCAGCGCGGGAAGCGCCCACGGCGGGACATCGAGGAACGAAGCACGCCCTCCTGCGGACGCAATCCGCGTCCGAAGCCTCCCGTCCGTCAGCAGCTTGATTCGGCGGCGTTCGCCGTCCGGGGCCAGCGCCACGCAGTCGGCGAACGTGCCGCCGACGTCGACGCCGATGCGCCAGCCCGCGCTCACGCCGCGCTCAGCACCTTGGCCAGCCGGTCGATGTCGTTGTCATCCACCCAGATCAGGATGCCGGACTTCCCGTCGGCGCGGTAGGCATTCACGAACTGGATGTTGATGCCGTCGCGCGCGATCATGTCGAGCGCACCCACCAGGTCGCCGCCGCGGTAGCGGCCGGTGATCTGGAAGCAGGGCTCCTCCCACATGCCAAGCCCGTTCTTCGACGCAAAGTCGCGGAACTGCTCGGGGTCCTCGGGCACGATGTGGAAGCCGTCGGCGGACTTGCCCTCGGTGGGACCGAAGCACGAGATGAACTCCACGTTCGCCGCGCGCAGCTGCGCGGCCAGGCGCGCAAGCTCGCCCGCGCGGTGCGGGAGCCGGACGATGAACTCGGTGAGCTGTTGCCAGTGGGCCATGGGGATCCTGATGATAACCCGACCCCGTTGCCCGCCTGCGCCCGGGTTTCGGCCGCTTCGCGCGCCGTATCCTTGATGCGATGCGCCGTCTCCGAGACGCTGCCTACCTTGCCGCGGTCACCGCCGCCGCGCCCGTGCTGGCGTGGCGGATGCACCGCACCGGCAAGCTGCGGACCGACTGGGGCGGCCGGTTCGGGAAGGGCGATGCGCTGCCCGCGGCGCGCGCGCCGCGGCTCCTGGTGCACGCCGTGTCCGTGGGCGAGGTGAATGCCGTCCGCCAGCTCGTGGCCCGGGTGGCGCAGGATCCGCTCGGTGCCGAGGTGGTGGTCGCCGCCACCACCGACACGGGCTTTGCCCGAGCCAGGGAGGCATACGAGCCACGCCACCGCGTGGTGCGCTACCCCTTCGACGCCAGCTGGATGGTCGAGCGGTTCCTCGACCGGGTCCGGCCGGACGTGGTGGCGCTCTGCGAGCTCGAGGTCTGGCCGAACTTCGTCGACGCCTGCGTGCGTCGCGGCATCCCCGTGGCGGTGGTGAACGGCCGCCTCTCCGAGCGCAGCTTCCGCCGCTATGCGCTGGCGCGCGCGGTGGTCGCGCCGACCTTCGCCAGGCTGCACGTTGCGCTCGTCCAGGAGCAGGAGTACGCGGCGCGCTTCGCCGCGCTCGGGGTCCCGCAGGGCAAGGTCTTCGTGACCGGCACCATGAAGTGGGACACCGCGCAGGTGGCCGACCGGGTCGACGGCGCGGACCGGCTTGCCGCGGAACTCGGCATCGACCGCACGCGGCCCGTCGTGGTGGCGGGATCGACCGCGCCCGAGGAACACGCTCTCCTCCGCGATGCCGTGCCTCCGGGCGTGCAGCTCGTGTGCGCGCCGCGCAAGCCCGAGTGGTTCGACGCGGCGGCTGCGGAGCTTGCAGGGTGCGCGCGCCGGTCGGAAGGGCGCCCGGGGAGCGCCACCGGCAGGTTCCTCCTCGACACCATCGGGGAACTCCGCAAGGCCTACGCGCTTGCCGACGTGGTCGTGGTGGGCCGCTCGTTCGGCGCGCTGCACGGCTCCGACCCGATGGAACCCGCGGCGCTCGGGAAGCCCGTCGTCTGCGGCCCGCGCATGGGCGACTTCCGCGAGTCCGCGTCGGCGCTCTTGAGTGCAGGCGCCCTCGAGCAGGTGCAGCCTGCGGCGCTCCGGGGAACGATCGCCCGGCTCCTCGGCGACGCGGCCGAGCGCGCGCGCCGCGGTGCCGCCGCGCAGGCGTGCGTGCGCAGCAGGCAGGGCGCCACCGAGCGCACGGCCGAGGCGCTGCTCTCGGTGCTTGCGGGGGTGCCGCGCCGTGCGTGAGTCGAGCGTGATCGCCGGCATCGTCGCGCGCAACGCGGAGCTCGCCGCGATGGGCGGCGTGCGCGTGCTGGTGCCGCCCGGCGACGACATGGCGCTCGTGGAACTCGCGGGCCGCCGCGTGCTGTGCGCCGCGGACCAGGTCATCGAGCATCGCCACTGGGATGCGGGCACGCCGCTCGAGCTCGTCGCCCGCAAGGCGCTCGCGCGCAACGTGAGCGACATCGCCGCCATGGCCGGCGTCCCCAGCTGCGCGCTCGCGACTGCGGCGTTCGCGGCCGACGCTCGCGAGGCGGATGCCGAGGCGATCGCGGAGGGATTCCGGCGGGCAGGGCGCGAGTTCCGCTGCCCGGTGGTGGGCGGCGACGTCGGCATGCACGCGGCGGCGGGCGCGCCGCTCGTGATCAGCGTGTCGGTGCTCGCGGAACCGGGCCCGAGCGGCAGGGTGGTCACCCGCGCCGGGGCGCATCCGGGGGACCTGCTGTGCGTCACCGGGCGCCTCGGGAACGCCTGGGGCGCTGCCGGCACCGGAAGGCACCTGTCGTTCGTCCCGCGCACCGCCGAGGCGCTCGAACTCGTGCGCATCCTCGGTGACCGCCTGCACGCGATGATCGACATCTCCGACGGCCTGGCCGTCGATGCCCGCCACCTCGCGCACTCCTCCGGCTGCTCGGTCGAGGTCGACGCCGCGGCGCTGCCGTGCGCGCAGGGCGCGGCGTGGCAGTCGGCGCTCGGCGCGGGCGAGGACTACGAGCTGGCGTTCGCGTGCGAGGGCATGCCGCCCGCCGAGGCCTGCGGCACGCCCGTCACGGTGGTCGGTCGGTTCATCGACCGGCAGCCGCCGTGGGTGACGGCCATCGTCGATGGGACCCGGCTGGATGCCGGGAACCTCGGCTGGGAGCATGGACTCCCGGAGCGCGCGCCATGACCGTCGAGATCCGCCGATCGTCGAGCCCCGAGGAGACCGAGCGCATCGCGTCGGCCATGGCCATGCGCATCGCGCCGGGAACGGTGATCACGCTCGATGGCGACCTCGGCGCGGGCAAGACGTGCTTCGTGCGCGGACTGGCGCGCGGGCTGGGCGCGGACCCGCACGCGGTGTCCAGCCCGACCTTCGTGATCGAGCATCGGCACGGGTGCGATGCCGGCACGCTGGTGCACATCGACGCGTACCGGATCCGCAGCGCCGAGGACCTGGCGTCGATCGGCTGGGACGAGCTGCTTGCCGAGGGCCAGGCCGTGGTGGCGGTCGAATGGCCGTCCCGGATCGAGGCGGCGCTGCCGGCCGTGCGCATCGACGTCCGGATCCGCCACGTCGGCGAGGAGGTGCGCGAGATCGAGATCGAACGTGTCCAGCCGGGCGAGCGCGCCACCGCGTGCCGCATCTGCGGCGCAGTGCTCGGGGCCGAGGGCGACGGGCGATTCTGCTCGCCGCGGTGCCGGGCCGCCGACCTCGGGCGGTGGTTCCGGGGCGACTACGCCATCGGACGGCCGATCGAGGAGGACGACCTCGCCGACGACATCCGCCGCGCCGGTCCCGAGCGCCGCGACTGACCCCGAGCGCCGCGGCTGACCCCGCGCGCCGCGGCTGACCCCGAGCGCCGCGACTGACCCCGA
>Ga0194118_10000707_pt1 | contig 53663 bp, 47 predicted proteins | sample TA2MahsurfametaG_2_FD_148662 | JGI IMG/M metagenome (GOLD analysis project Ga0194118, IMG submission 148662) | Freshwater microbial communities from Lake Tanganyika, Tanzania - TA2015013 Mahale N5 surface | ecosystem: Environmental > Aquatic > Freshwater > Lake | place: Tanzania: Lake...
TCGCCTACGAGGTGGGGTTCCAGTCGCTGACCCACCTCAACCGCGTGTTCAAGCGCATCCTCCACGAGTCGCCCACCGAGTACCGCCAGCGACTGCAGCCCGCATGACGTCGGGCGCGGCGATGACTCGCCGGGAGTGTGTCGCGGGCCCTCGATCGGTCTGGCAGTCTCAAGCCATGCCGGGCAAGCGGTTGGAGCCGGGATCGGTCCGCGGTGGAACCAAGGGTTCCTCGCGCGCCGCGTCCGCGTCCCGGGGACCCACGGGAGGAGCCAACGGGGACCGCGTTCTGCTCGAGGCGGCCGACGACGGCACCGGTTTCGATGCCTCGGCCGATTCCGGAAAGGGCCTCGGGCTGGGCGTGATGCGCTACCGGGCCGGACTCTTCGGCGGAGAGCTGCGGATCAAGTCCGCGCCGGGGAAGGGGACTCAAGTGATCTGCTCGGTGCCGATGTCGACATGAGGAAGCCCTCCCGATCCACTCCGTCGCCGGCGCGCCGCCGGGTCTTCCTGGTCGACGACCATCCGATGATGCGTGCCGGCCTTGCGGCCCTGATCCAGTCCCAGGCGGACCTGGAGGTGGTCGGCGAGGCGTCCGATGCGCCGACGGCGATCGGGGCCGTCCCGGCGGCCAGACCGGACCTCGTGGTCACCGACCTGACCCTTCCGGGACGGTCCGGGCTCGAGTTGATCAAAGACCTGCTGGCCCAGTTGCCGGGCCTACCGATCCTGGTGCTGTCGATGCACGACGAGATGGTCCATGCCGAGCGGGTGCTGCGGGCGGGTCACGCGGCTACCTGATGAAGGAGGCGGGCGGCGAGCGGCTTCTCTCGGCGATCCGCGAGGTGCTCGCCGGCCGGGTCTCGGTGAGCCCGCGCATGGCCTCGCCGCTGCTGGATTCGCTCAGCGGTCCCAGGTCGCGGGCGGGGACCTCGCCGATCGGCCGTTTGAGCGACCGGGAGTTCGAGGTGTTCCAGCGGATCGGTCAGGGGCTCTCGCCGCGGGACATCGCCACGGCGCTGGGCATCAGTCCCAAGACGGTGGACGTGCACCGGGCCAACCTGAAGGCCAAGCTCTCGCTGCCGCACATGAGCGACCTGGTGCGCCATGCGGTGCAGTGGGTCGGTGCGCGGACCTCGGAGTGACGCACGTGGAATCGGGGTGCGGTTTCACCACTCGCCCGGGATCCCGGTCTGGGGCACCCTAGCCGAGATGAATTGGATGGAATGGATTCAGTCGCCGCAGGCGTGGATCGGCTTGGCGACGCTCTCGGTGCTGGAGATCGTGCTCGGGATCGACAACCTGATCTTCATCTCGATCCTCTCCGGCAAGCTGCCGCCCGAGCAACGGGACCAGGCCCGTCGCCTCGGCCTAGCCCTGGCGCTGATCACCCGGATCCTGCTGCTCTGCTCGCTCAGTTGGGTGATGAGCCTCAGCAACCGCCTGTGGGATGTCTCCATCGGCGGCCTGCCCCTGCCGAACACCGGCAAGGACCTAGTCCTGGCCGTGGGAGGCCTGTTCCTGATCTGGAAAAGCACCAAGGAGATCCACGAGAAGGTCGAGGGTCACGCCGAGTCCGGCCGTCCTGGCAAGGCGCCGGGCTTCGCCTCGGTCATCGTCCAGATCCTCCTGCTGGACATCGTCTTCTCGCTCGACTCCGTCATCACCGCCGTGGGCATGTCCAACCAGATCCCGGTCATGATCACTGCGGTGATCCTGGCGATGCTGGTCATGTTGCTCTTCGTGAACCAGATCGGCGCCTTCGTCGAGAAGTACCCCACGATCAAGGTCCTCGCCCTGGCCTTCCTGATCCTCATCGGCACCATGCTGCTGGCCGAGGGCTTCCACCAGCACCTCAGCAAGGGCTACATCTACTTCGCGATGGCGTTCTCGGTCGCGGTCGAGGTCATCAACATCCGGGTCCGAGCCAAGTCCGCCTGAAACCCCATGCCGCTCTCCCTCCCAGAGATCCTCGCCGACGAAACGCTCCGCCGGCACGAATTCCCGGTCGCCCAACGTCAGGCGTTCTTGGCGCATGCCGGCGTCTGTCCCCTGCCGAGGCGGGTGGCCGAGGCGGTCCGCGCGCATGCCGAGGCCTGCACGGCCGACGACCAGGAGGAGGCGCTGGCCCCGGGCGTCGTGGGCCAGGTCCGACGCCTGGCCGCGGGCCTGATCGGCGCCGGCCACGACGAGGTGTCGCTGGTGGGGCCGACCTCGCTGGCCCTCAGCCAGGTGGCAGCGGGCCTGCAGATCCGCCGGGGCCAGAACGTGCTGGTGTACCACGACTGCTATCCGTCGAACGTGTACCCGTGGATGGCCTTGGCGGATCGCGGGGTCGAGGTGCGCCTCATGAACATCCGCGAGCTCGGCAAGGTGCGGGTGGTGGATGTCCAGGGGCAGGTCGACGAGGACACGCGCCTGGTGGCCCTGGCCAGCGCGCACTACCTGACGGGTTGGCGCATCCACATCGAGGCCATCGGCCGGATGCTGCGCTCGAAGGGCATCCTGTTCTGCCTGGATGCCATCCAGACCCTCGGGGCGTTCCCGACCCCGGTCGCCAATGTCGACATCCTCGCGGCCGACGCCCACAAGTGGCTGCTGGGGCCTTGCGCGGCCGGGATCCTCTACGTGCGCAAGGAGGTCCGGCCCCAGATCCGGCCGGTCGTCCACGGATGGCACAATCTCCAGTGCCCCGACTACCTGACGCAGGATGACCTCGTCTTCCACGAGGGCCCGCGGCGCTACGAGGCGGGCACCCACAATTTCCTCGGGCTCCATGGCCTCAAGGCCGCCCTGGAGCTGGTCCAGGAGGTGGGGGTCGGGGCCATCGCGGCGGAGCTGGCGCGCAAGCGCCTGTGGCTGGTGCCGCGCCTCCAGGCCAAGGGCTACACGGTCCTGCAGGGCGACGCCCATGCCGACAACGCCGGTGGCATCACCAGCATCCACCGCGAGGGAACCGACCTGAAGGCGCTGCACCGGAAACTCCGGGAGGCGGGCGTGACCACCTCGTTGCGCATCCTTCCCGGCGGCCAGCCCGTCTTGCGGCTCTCCCCGCATTTCTACAACACGGACGAGGAACTGCAGCGCTGCCTCGACCTGTTGTAGTCGGCCCGTCGGCCCGGGCGGCCGGCCCGGGTGGCCGGGCGCGGCTCAGACGACGGCCACCGGGTTCTCCAGGCGGCCGATGCCATCGATCTCGATGACCACCCGGTCACCCGCCTGAAGGGTGAATTCGTTCGGCGGCACGATGCCGGTGCCGGTGAGCAGCATGCTGCCGGTCGGGAATTTCTGGCAGCAATGCAGCCAGCGGCTCAACTCGGAGAAGGAACGCTTGATCTGCGACACCTGCGTGCCGCCGGCGAAGACCTGCCTGCCGTCGCGGAGGATTTCCATGCGGATGCCCCAGGAGCGGGCCTCGGCCTCTTCGACCCCGACGCGGATCCAGGGGCCGATCGCGCAGGATGCGCTGTAGGTCTTGGCCTGGGGCAGGTACAGCAGGTTCTCCCCCTCGATGTCGCGGGAGCTCATGTCGTTGCCGATGGTGTAGCCCACGTGGTCGCCCCTGCGGTTGTAGACCAGCACGAGTTCGGGTTCTGGCACGCTCCAGCGGGCGTCGTGGCGGATTCCCACCGGGCGACCGGGTCCGCTCGTCTTCCATCCCAGCGCCTTGAAGAAGATTTCCGGGCGCTCCGCGTCGTAGACCCGATCATAGGCGCTCGCGCTGAAGTCGGACTCCTCCATGCGGGCGGTCTTGCTGCGCAGGTAGGTCACGCCGGCGGCCCAGATTTCCTGGTCGTTCACCGGCGGGCCCATCAGCACGTTGGCGACCGGGATGCGCATGGAACTCCGTTTGGTCAGGTGAAGGATCCGGTCGACGATGTCGCCCTGCTCGAGCGCATCGGCCGGCGAGTGGATGCCGACGGAGGTCAGGTCGAAGATGTCGACATTGTCTACGGTGACCCCCGTGCGGAGGATGGGGTCGGTGGGCGTGTGGTAGTAGCCGATCTTCATGAGACCAAGCCAACACGCTTTCGGCGTCGGACTCAACCTCCCCGGCGTGGGATCGTCCGGTCGTCCGGTGAATCCGTCAGGGTCGACGCCGGCGCGGCTGCCGCCTCAGATGCCCTCGGCCCAATGCGACGCCGTGTGCACGGTGGACACCTCCGGGGCCAGCCCGTCCGAGCCGGTCGACAGGACGCGGTATTCGCGGATCTGGAAGCTCACCGGAATGCCCTGCTCGAGCCCGCGTCGCAGGAACTCGTCCTTCGAGATCCGCGTCCGCAGCACCAGGCCCGAGGGGGTCTCCAGTTCCAGGCGCATCTGCACGCCCAGGAAATACACCTGCCGGATGACAGCCCTCAGGGGGTGTTCGGCGGGATCTGCGGAGACCTGCACGGCATAGGGACGGAAGCCAACGCGCAAGGTGCCTCCCTCGGGCACGCCGTGCGCCGGAAAGGCCAGCTCGTTGAGCCGGGCCACGCCCTGCCGGACGGTCAGTTCGAGCACGTTCAGCACGCCAATGAAGCGCGCCACGAACTCGTTGCGCGGCCGCTCGTAGACCTCGCGCGGGCTGCCCACCTGCTCGAGCCGTCCGCGGCTGAAGATCACGATGCGGTCGCTGACCTCCATCGCCTCCTCCTGGTCGTGGGTGACGAAGAGCGTGGTCACGTGCAGCTCCCGGTGCAGCCGCACCAGCCATTCACGGAGCTCCTGCCGGATCTTGGCGTCGACGGCGCCGAAGGGTTCGTCGAGCAGCAGCACCGATGGCCTCGGTGCTAGCGCCCGGGCGATGGCCACGCGCTGGCGCTGGCCGCCGGACAACTGGTGGGGCAGCCGGCGCCCCAGGCCCTCGAGCCCGAAGAGCCGGAGCAGTTCCCCGACACGAGCCTCGATCTCGGCCTTGGGGGTCTTCCGGATCTTCAGCCCGAAGGCGATGTTGTCGAAGACGCTCATCGTCTTGAAGAGGGCGTAGCTCTGGAAGACGAACCCGATGTTGCGCCGCTGGACGGGCACGTCGTTGACGCGCTCGCCCCGGACCAGAAGGTCGCCCGAGGTGGGCACCTCGAGGCCGGCGATCATGCGCAGCACGGTGGTCTTGCCGCCGCCGCTGGGGCCCAGCAAGGCCACCAATTCGCCGTCGCCGACCGTCAAGGATACGTCCTCGACGGCGGCCATGTCGCCGAATCGTTTGGAGACCTGTCGCAACTCGATGCTCATGGAAGGGAAGGGGAATCGTTCTGGCCGCGGGCGTGCTCGATGGCCTGACGGCGTTCCAGCCACGTCTTCAGGCCAAGGGTCACCAGCGCCAGGATGGCCAGCAGGCTCGCCGCGCTGAACGCGCCCACGGCCTGGTACTCCTGATGCAGTTTCTCGATGCGCAGCGGCAGGGTCTCGGTGACGCCGGAGATGTGGCCGCTGACCACCGAGACGGCCCCGAACTCGCCCATGGCCCGGGCGTTGCAGAGGATGACCCCATAGAGCAGGCCCCATTTCACCGAGGGCAGGGTCACGTGGCGGAAGGTCTGCCATCCGCTGGCCCCGAGGGTCAGGGCCGCCTGTTCGGCGTCGCTTCCCTGGGCCTCCATGAGCGGGATCAGTTCGCGGGCCACGAAGGGAAAGGTCACGAAGAGCGTGGCCAGCACGATGCCCGGCATGGCGAAGATGATCTGGATGTCGCGGGCATCGAGCCATGGCCCGAGCACTCCCTGCGCCCCGAACATCACGACATAGATCAGGCCCGAGACCACGGGCGACACCGAGAAGGGCAGGTCGATGAGCGTGATCAGCAGGGCCTTGCCCCGGAACTGGAACTTGGCCACCGCCCAGGCGGCGATCACGCCGAAGACGAGGTTCAGCGGCACGCAGCAGGCGGACACCAGCAGGGTCAGGCGCACCGAGGCCAGCGTATCGGGGTGCCCGAGGGACTTCTGGTAGGCCGGCCAACCCTTGGCCATCGCCTGGGCGAAGACGTTGGCCAGCGGCACCAGGAGGAACACCCCCACGAAGGCCACGGCCAGGCCGATCAGCACGCGGCGCATCCAGGCCGGTTCCTCGATCCCGCGTCGGGACTTGGCATCGCCGGCCGCTCGGGCCGTCCTGGGAATTCCTCCGGCCATGGTCAGCGCTGGAATCGGCTCGCCCAGCGTTCGAGCAGGTTGATGGTGACGAGGATGGCGAAGGAGGCGGCCAGCATGACGACGGCGACCGCCATGGCGCTGGCGTACTCGAACTGGTCGAGCCATCCCATGATGACCTGTGGTGTGATTTCCGAGACGTAGGGCTTGTTCGTCGAGATGAAGATCACCGAGCCGTACTCGCCGACCGCCCGGGCGAAGGCCAGGGCGAAGCCGGTCAGGAGGGCCGGCAGGAGGGCCGGCAGCACCACGCTGCGGAAGGTCCGCCAACGCCCGGCCCCCAGGGTGGCGGCCGCTTCCTCAAGCTCGACCTCGAAGTCCTCGAGCACCGGCTGCAGCGTTCGGACGACGAAGGGCAGGCTCACGAAGGTCAGGGCCATCACGATCCCGCCAGTCGTGTAGGCCAGCCGGATGTCCAGCGGCACCAGGAAGCGGCCCAGCCAGCCGTTCTGCGAGAAGAGGTTGGCCAGGGTGAGCCCGGCCACCGCCGTGGGCAGGGCGAAGGGGAAATCCACCAGTGCGTCCAGGAACTTCCGCCCCGGGAACCGGTACCGCGTCAACACCCAGGCCAGCAGGGTGCCGAGCACCGCATTCAGGCTCGCGGCGAGGAAGGACGCCCCGAAGGTGAGCCGGTAGGCCGCGAGCGCCCGGTCGCTGAAGGCCACCTTCCCGAAGTCGGCCCAGGTCATCGAGGTGACGCGGATCAGCAGGGCCCCGAGCGGCAGGAGCACCACCAGGCCGAGGTAGGCGAGGGTGTATCCCATCGTCAGCCCGAAGCCGGGCAGGGCGCTGGCTCGTGAAGTCGCCATGAGCGAGAGCCCAGAACGGTACCGGCATCACCGGAGGGCTGTAAACCATCAAAGACAACCGGCTTTGTAGGGTTTTCAGACCCATCTGGGCGCCGTACCAGAGAGTTGGCCGTTGAAGCGGGGCGCCGCTTCAAGGACGATCCGTGGAATGTCGATTCCAAGCGAATTCAGCCACGTCACCGCCGTCACCAAGGCCAACGTCTACTTCGAGGGCAAGGTGGTGTCCCACACCCTCCGGTTTGCCGACGGCTCCAAGAAGACCTTGGGGCTGATCTATCCGGGCAAGTTCCACTTCGGCACGGATCTCGCCGAGCGCATGGAGATCGTGGCTGGCCATTGCGTCATCCGTCTCGACGGAACCGAGGAGACGCGCACCGTGGCGGCCGGGGCGTCCTTCGATGTGCCGGCCAAGTCGGGCTTCGACATCGAGGTGGCGTCTGGCATCTGCGAGTATATCTGCTCGTTCCTGCCCTGAACCGGTCGTCCGGTGGTCCGGTCACCCGTCCGTTCGGGGTGCGCGTCTGCCCGTCCGCGGACTCCGGCTTAAATCGCCTCAAGGATCATCGACACCGTGCGGCCGATGCTGCCCTGGTTCTCGCGGACCACGGCCTGAGCGCGTTGTCCCATCGCACGGCCCTCCTCCGGATCCTCCAACAGGCGCACCACCGCGGTCTCGAGTGCGGCCGCGTCGGGCACCTGAAGGGCACCTCCGGCCCGGACGAACGCCGGAGCGATGTCGGGGAAGTTCTCCATGTGCGGCCCGAAGACCACCGCCTTGCCCAAGGCCGCCGGTTCGATCGGATTCTGACCGCCCTCCGCCGTGAGGCTCTTGCCCACGAAGACGATGTCGGCCCGGCCGTAGAAATGGCGCAGCTCCCCGGTGGTGTTGACCAGCAGGCAGTCCAGGGTCCCCGCCGGGTGCCGGGGGGAGGCCCGCAGGTCCTTTCGGAAGACGAACCGCACGCCCAGGGCGCGAAGTTCCTCGCCCACGGCGGCGCCGCGTTCGTGGTGCCTGGGCACCAGCACCAGGAAGAGGTTCGGGAACCTCGCCTTCAACCGCAGGCACAGGGCCGCAAGGAGGCGCTCCTCGCCGTCATGGGTGCTGCCCGCCACGAGCACGGTCGTGTCGGGCCCGACCCCGAGCGGCCCGAGCAGGGCGGGGACGTCGAGGGGGCTGGGATCGTCGATCCGCGCCGCATCGAACTTCAGGCTGCCGACGACATGGATGGCCTCCGGGCGGCATCCCAGCTCCCGAAGCCGGAGGGCGTCGGCCTCGTTCTGGGCGCCGACGCCGGAGAAGCCCGCGAACAGTTCCCGGAAGAGGAAGCCATACCGGCGGTACCCGCGGAAGGACCGCTCCGACAGGCGCGCGTTGACCAGGAAATGCGGGATGCCCCGCCGTTGCAGGCCCCAGAGGAAATTCGGCCAGATCTCGGCCTCGATCAGGACCACGACCTCGGGGTTGATCAACCCGAGGGCCCTCTGGACGTGCTTCCGCCGGTCGATCGGGTAGTAGATCCTGGTGATGTGGGCCGGGAGACGGTCCCGCAGCAATCCCATGCCCGTCGAGGTGGTGGTGGACACCACGATCTTGTGCAGGGGAAGCAGGGGCTCCATGGCGCGGATCAACTGGGTGCACAGGTTCACCTCCCCGACGCTTACGGCGTGGAACCAGATCACCTGCCGGTTGGTCAGGGCCTGCTTGAGCTTGCCGTCGTAGAGCCCGAAGCGCTCGCCGAAGCCCGCCTGCCAGGCCCCGCGCCGGTACATCTTGAGGAAGTACCAGGGAGCCGAGAGGGCGAAGCCCAGTTGGAACAGAAGATTGTAGATCGCACGCATTCCGTGGCTCGTGGGAGGGTCGCGGACGGCGTCCGGGGCTTGCCCCGGTCGACGCCCGGGGCGCCCTTCAGGTTACCGGGTTCCGGGCCGCCGTTTCGCGGGCCTGGCCACCGGGGAGCCCGGGGTGTCCGTCGTCGCCACATTGCCCACGCGCGCCACGAAGGCCCCGATCCAGTCGCAGGCGAGCCGCTCCCGGGACCTCGCCACCTCCAGCACCTCGTCCGACGACACCACCTGGGCCTTGCCGCCGAGGCCGGCCGCCGCGTTGGTGATGCAACTGCAGGCGGCCACGCGCATCCCCGCCTGCCGCGCGGCGATGACCTCCGGCACCGTGCTCATGCCGACGGCGTCGGCACCCCACCGGCGGAAGGCGCGGATCTCGGCCGGGGTCTCGAAGCTGGGACCCGGCACCGCGAGGTAGACCCCCTCGTGGACCGCCAGTCCGATCGAGCCCGCGGCCTTCTTCAGGTCCGAACGGAGCCCGGGATCGTAGGCCCGGGTCATGTCCACGAATCGCGCCTCGCCCGGGCCCGTCGGCCCGCGCAGAGGGTTCATGCCCATGAAGTTGATGTGGTCGGACAGGATCATGAAGTCGCCCACGCGATGCCTGGGATGGATCCCCCCGGCGGCGTTGGTCGCCAGGAGGGTGTCCACGCCCATGGCGGCGAGCACACGGGTGGCGAAGACGACCTCGGCCGGCTCGAACCCCTCGTAGTAATGGGCCCGGCCGCTCAGCACGGCCACGGGCACGCCGTGCCACGACCCGAGGCGCAGGCATCCCTCGTGGCCCGGGGCCCGGCCGACCGGGAAGCCCGGCAGGTCCCGGTACGGGAACTCCCGTTCCGGGTCGATCGCCCGGGCGACGGGCCCGAAGCCGCTTCCGAGGATGATGCTCAGGCGCGGCCGCTGGCGGGTGCGCCCGAGGATGAGGGCGGCCGTGGACGAGGGGTGCGGCAGGGAATGCGGGCGTCGGGGCATGGCGGGAGGAATCTTGGGGGTTGGCGTGGGTGGGCTCAGCCGGGCACGACGGCGGACCGGCGCTCGTGCGAGGCCAGCGCCGCCTCGAACACCTCATGGCTGCGGACCGCCTCGTCGGGCGTCACGCACCCGAAGCGCGAACCCAGCAGGCCCATGCGCTCGGCGGCGAAGGCGGCCCACATCTGGAGGAAGCAGTCCGGGAATCCGGGCTCGAAGATGCCCCCGGTGATGGTCGGGAACGGGGTCTGGAACCCCAGGTCGGTGCGGCTCCACCACTGGTCCTTGGCGCGTTCGAACCTCCACAGCGTCTTGGGCTCGGCCGTGGAGTAGCGCATGCCGCCGTCGGTCCCGAGAATCTCCAGGGACCAGGTGTTGGTGGCTCCCGGTGCGAGCCGCTTCATCTCCAGGCGCATCGGCGTCTCGATGCCCTGGATCTCCACCTCGGTGTGCAGCATGGCGTTGTCCCACGTGTCGCAGGCGGCGGTGCCGCCTTTGCCGTCCGGACGCTGGTGGTAGACCTTCTGGAGCTGGGCGTAGACGCGGGTCGGGTACCATCCCAGCCGGAACGGCACGTGGACGACATGCATGCCGAGGTCGCCCATCACGCCGATGGCCCCGCAGGTGCGCACCTGCCGCTTCCAGTTGACCGGCTTGGACGGGTCCAGGTCGCTCGCGTGCCAGAAGCAGGAACGCACCTCGAGGGGCTTGCCCATCGCCCCGGAACGCACCCACTCGACGATGCGCTGCACCCCGGGCAGGAAGGGGAACTCCGAACTGCACCGGACGAAACGCCCGGACTTCGCGGCGGCGTCGCGGATGCGGCGGGCGCTGTCGAGGTCGATGCCGAAGGGTTTCTCGGCGAGCAGGTCCTTCCCGGCGGCGAGCACGTCGAGGTAGATCGCCTCGTGCAGGTTGTGCGGGACCGCGACGTACACCACGTCCACGTCGGGTGATGCCAGCAACGCACGGTGGTCCTGCGTCAGGAGCCGGACGGTGGGGATCTGCCGGAACCAGTCGAGCAGGGCCGGTTGCAGGTCGCACACGGCGACCAGCTCGACGGTCACGGGGAAGTCGTTGAGCACGAACCAGCGGGCGAAGGCGCTGGCGGCCTCGCGGCCCATGAGGCCGCCGCCGATGATTCCGACACGGAGGGTGGGTTTCATGAAAGGGTGCGGGGTTCGGGCCCCGGGGGCCGGCCGAGCCGCTCGCGCAGCTCCCGGAAGCGCGGCGCCTCCTTCGGGTGGGCCTCGAGCAGCGACAGCACGTCGCCAATACCCAGGCCGGCCGATTCGAGCAACGGCTCCAGCGGCCGGCCCCGGACGACCTCGGCCTGGGCCTGCTGCAGGAAGCGGAAGGCGGCGGCCGAGCCCCGCCGCCCGAGCACCGCCGATCGCGGGGCCGCCTTCAGGGTGCGCGCCGACTCGGCGAATCCCAGCGCGGGATGTTCCGGATCGGCGGGCCGGTCCACGGACGCCTTCACGGCGTTCCATGCGGCGACGACCGCCTCGGAGCGTCCCCGCATGCCGATGGACCTCCGGAAGCTCAGTTCGACGAAGCGCAGGTGGACCAGGTCCTGGGCCGCCGCGTTGACCTCGCGTCCGGTCCGCGACGGGGCCGCGTTGCGGATCACCTCGAGTTCCGCGGCGAAGATCGCCGGGTCGATCCAGTGGCTCAGGGCCGCCAGCGGCCGGAACGGCCAGGGGATGATGCGCAGGAGCAGGTGACGTTCGAAGGCCCCGGCGCTGCAACCGTGATGGTGGCAGTACGCGTCCCGGAAATTGGCGTGGAGCGCTCGGGTTGGAGGCATGGGTCGGACGGGATCCGCTCGGGTCCCGCACAAGGTTCCGGTCTGGCCCGAAGGCATGTCAACGATGGCGACGATCGATCCGGCAGGTGGCTGTCGGCGAATGCGGCCAGGCCGACGGGAGCCGGATCAGGATTTGACCCGGTACAGCGTCTCCCCGGCCTTCGGCACGTACAGGATGCCTTCGGCCTCGCGACCCTGGTAGTCGGCGGGATCCAGGGTGCGCCAGTCGCGGTAGCCGAGATTGATCTCGCGGCAGATCGATTCGGGAATGCCGGTCGCAAGCGTGACCCGGGCCCGTCGGGTCTCGATGCCGTTCTCGTAGGTTCCCTGGCCGAAGACGTGGGTGCTGTGGGCAAGGGTTCCCCAAGGGAAGTGCCGGAAGTGCTCCCATTGCTTGAGGAAATAGTCGCGGCAATGGTAGCCGACCTGCCGGATGAGGGCCCCATGGACCACGCTGACCTCGTGCAGGTGCGGGGCGTAAATGATGAGTTCGCCCCCGGGCGCGAGCACCGGCTCCAGCTTGTACATGCACTTGGCCCCCACCCAAAGCTCGTCGTACATCGGCGGGGCGCAGCTCAGGATGGTGTGGTATTGGCGGTCCTTCCACTCGATGTGCGTCCGCGCGGACAGGTCGGCGGCCTGGTCCCAGGCCTCCTCCGGCGTGCCGCTGAAGAGGCCCGCCAACCCGTCGCCCCCGGGCTTCACGACCAGCGCCAGGCACAGCTTGGGGATGGGCACCATGGCCCCGGCCCGGTCCACGACCCGGCGCACCGGGGTCCACTTCTGGCCGATTACGCCGACGGTGGTGATCACCGCCCCCAGCCAGTGGAAGAAGTTCAGGATCTCGGGTCCGCTCACCCCGGGGAACAGGTACTTGTTGCCGCCGCTGAACCCGACCACCTCATGCGGGAACACCGGTCCGACGATCACGATCCGGTCGTAGTCGAGCACCCGCCGGTGGATCGAGACCGGCACGTCCATGGCGAAGAGGCCGTCCGAGAGGGCGCGGATCTCCTCGGCGGGAATGGTCCCGAGGGTGGTGAGGGCCGCGGGATTGTCCCACTCGTGGTTGAAGAGCCCGACCGAGGCATAGCGCGTGCGCCGCTCCTCAAGGCTGATCTCAAGACGGCCGCAAATGGCCTCCTCGGACATCGGCGGGTGGGTGCCCAAGGCCACCAGCACATCGAGGGCGGCCACGGCCCCGGACCACTCCGCATGCAGGGCCCTGAAGACGGCACCGATGGGCGCGGTGCGGGTCCCGTCCGGGATGATCAGCAGGATGCGCTGGCCGCGGACCTGGCTGGCGGGGTGGCGTTGGGCGATCCAGGGGGCGATCTCGGCGTCGTTCATCGATCGTGCTCCCGGCAGGCCACCGACAGGGAGGACGCCGAGGGCCTCAGGATGACGCGGGAGCCGGCCCGATGACAAACGCCATGTCGAAGGCCGTGAGGTTGGAAAACGTCCGACCCGGGTGCGGGTGTGGCGTCGCCTCCGGGGGCGGTCCGGTGCGGTTGGGACCGCCCCGGTTGCTGCTGGGGTCGTCGTCGACCCTGGAACCGTAGCCGGACCCCCAGAGCCTAGCCGCGCACCGGCTCAGGAGGACCTCACGGCCGCGAGCACCTCGGCGGCGTGGGTCTCCGGCTTCACCGTGTCCCAGATCCGGGCCACCTTGCCGTCGGCCCCGATCAGGAAGGTCATCCGGTGCATGCCGAGATACCGGCGTCCCATGAACACCTTTTCGCCCCAGGCCCCGAAGGCTTGCGCGACCGACGCTCCGGAATCGGAGACCAGCGCGAAGGGCAACTGGTACTTCTCGGTGAATTTCACATGGGATTTCACCGGGTCGGCGCTGACGCCAAGCACCACCGCCCCGGCCTTCCGGAGGTCGGCGTGGGCATCGCGAAATCCGCAGGCTTCCTTCGTGCATCCGGGTGTGTCGTCCCTTGGGTAAAAATACACGACCACCGGTTTCCCGAGCAGGTCCTTCGAGTGGAGGGTCGACCCGTCGGTGATCGTCGCGCTGAAGGAGGGTGCGGGGTCCCCGACCCGCAGCTGCACCCGTGCCACGGGAGCGGGGGAGGTCTTTGGCGCCGCAGCCGCCTTGGACGCGGCGGCCTTGGCTGGGGTGGCCTTGGCTGGCTTGGCCTTTGCGGTGGTGGGCTGGACGGCGGCGGTCTTGGAGGCCTTGGCGGTCGGTGCCTTGGGTTTCTTGGGATCTGCCATGTGGGATCCTAGGCTCGAACCTCCGGTCCGCAATGGGCCAGGGCCGTCAACCGGAGCCCCTCGAGGGTCAGGCCCGGGACCACCGCGTCGAGTTCCGGCAGGCCGCGGGCGATCAGCCGGGCGTAGCCGCCGGTGGCGATGACCGGCAGGCGTCGGACCCCCAGTTCCCGCTTGAGTTCCCGGACGATGCCCGAGACGAGGCCCCGATAGCCGAACACGGCTCCCGACAACATGGCCTCCTCGGTGTTCCGGCCCACGACCCGCCGGGGCGCCCGGATGCGGATGCGCGGCAGCAGCGCCGTCTTTTCGTGCAGGTAGTCGGTCATCGCCGAAAGCCCCGGCGCGATGATGCCGCCGGCATAGTTCCCGGCCCGGTCGACCACGTCGAAGGTGACGGCCGTGCCGAAGTCGACCACCAGCGCCGGAGCCCCGTGGTGGTGCCGCACGGCCACCGCATTGGCGAGCCGGTCCTGGCCGATGGTCTCGGGCCTGGGATAATCGATGCCGACCCCCCGGAGGGTCGAGGGATTCAAGGACAGGGCCGCGAACCCGAACCGCCGACGGACCCACTGCTGAAGCCTCTCGTCCACCGCGGGCACGACGCTGCAGAAGCAGGCCCCCGTCACCGGCCGATCGGGCAGCAGTGCCTCCAGCCGGCGTGGCGCCTGCCCGTCGGCCCAGGCCGGCGTGGGGATGTCGCCGAGGGAGCCGAGGCGCTTGTCCGTCCCCCACCCGACATGGGTGTTGGTGTTGCCGACATCGAGCAGGAGGATCAAGACGCCACCCCCCGGAGCAGCGACACGTCGCCGCCGATGATGTGCTCGAGCCGGCCGTGGTCGGTGCGCACCAGCAGGGCGCCATCCTCATCGAGGGACTCGGCGCGGCCGACCACCACGCGGTCGCCGGTCCGGATCGAGACGCGCTTGCCGAGGGTGCAGCAGCGCCGCATCCACTCGTCGCTGATCTCGTGGAAATCGCCCCGCCTGAGCCTGCCGTAGGCGCTCTCCAGTTCCGTGAGGACCGATGCCGCGAGGTCGGCGCGGTCGAAGGCCCGGCCCGCCTCGATGCGCAACGACGTGGCGATCGGGCGGAGTTCCCCGGGCAGTTCGTCCTCCGTCTGGTTCACATCGATCCCGATGCCGAGGACGACATGGCGGATGTGGTCGAGTTCCGCGCCCAGTTCCAGCAGGATGCCCGCGGCCTTGCGGGTGCCGAACACGATGTCGTTCGGCCACTTGATCGACGGCCTCAGGCCCGTCTGCCGCTCGATGCCCCGCGCGACGGCGACCGCGCTCACCACGGTGAGCTGGGTGGCGGCCGTCGGCGGGAGCTTCGGCCGCAGCAGCACCGAGAACCACAAGCCCTTGCCCGAGGGGGAGACCCAACGTCGTCCGAGGCGGCCGCGCCCCTTGGTCTGCGACTCGGCGAACACGACGACGCCCTCGCGGACCTCGTCCCGGGCGAGCTTCTCGACGATGTCGTTGGTGGAGGCCGTCTCCTGGAAGACCTGGATCTCCCGGCCGATCCCGGTGACCCGGCCGAGGCGCGCCACGAGGTCGTCAGAGTGGAGTCGGTCGGGACAAGCCCTCAGGCGGTACCCGTGGTGCGGGCTGGCCTCGATGTCGTAGCCCGATCTCCGCAGGTCCTCGATGCGCGCCCAGACGGCCGCCCGCGACACACCCAGCTCCTTGGCCAGCGCGGCGCCGGAGATGCCGGACTCCCCGGCGGTCCTCAGTCTGGCCAGGATGCGTGCGTCGGGGTTCACGGCAGGAAATCCAGCCCGATGTCCACGGCCCGGGCCGAGTGGGTGATCGCACCGACCGAGATGAACTGCACACCGGTCGCGGCCACCGCCCGGATCGTCGCCCCGGAAATGCCTCCGCTGGCCTCGGTCTGGCACCGGCCGGCGATGCCTGCCAAGGCCTCGCGCAGCCTCTCCGGCGGCATGTTGTCCAGCAGCACCCCGTCGGCGCCGGCGTCGGCGGCCTGGCGTGCCTGTTCCGGGGTGTCGGCCTCGACCTGGACGAACAGGCCGGGGAACTGCTCCCGGGCCCTTCGGACCGCCGCGGTCACCGGATCGGGCGGCGCATCGGCGAGGGCCGCAAGGTGGTTGTCCTTGATGAGGATGCGGTCGTGCAGGCCCATGCGGTGGTTCAGTCCGCCGCCGCAGCGTACGGCATACTTCTCGAAGAGGCGCCATCCCGGGGTGGTCTTGCGCGTGTCGAGGATGCGGGTTCCGGTGCCCGCCACGACGGCCACATGGCGGGCGGTGGCGGTGGCGACGCCAGATAGGCGCTGGACGAAGTTCAACGCCACCCGCTCGGCCGACAACAGGGCCCGGGAAGGGCCGGAGACCTCCATCAGCACGGTTCCTGCAGGGCACTCTGCGCCGTCGACGACGTGCCGACGGATCACGGCATTGGGGGCCATCTCCCGGAAGGCCTCCTCGGCGAAGTCGAGCCCGGCCACCGTCAGGCGCTCACGCGCCCTCATGACGGCCGTCGACTTTGCCTCGGGCGGAAGGCAGGCGAGGCTGGTGACGTCCCCGGCGCCGAGGTCCTCCTCGAGGGCCTGCAGCACGGCGGCCCGGATCCGTTGGCCATCCAGCGATTCCACGTGCCAAGGCTGCGGAAGCCCACCGGGCCGCGCAACCGGCAAAGAGCCCCGTCCGGGAGGCCCAGGGGGCAGGGGGTTCGGGATGGGCCTACTGCAGGGCCTCGAACACCTTGCCGACCATGTCCTTGTTGGGGGTCAGGGTGCGGGAACCGGGCCTCCACTTCGCCGGACAGGCCTGCTCGGGATGGCGGACGAGGTAGGTATTGGCCTCCATCTTGCGGAGGAGTTCGGAGGCGTCGCGGCCGACGTTGTAGAAATTGACCTCGCTCGAGACCAGGACCCCCTCCGGATTGAGGATGAAGGTGCCGCGAAGGGCCAGGCCGCTGGCCGGATCATAGACCCCGAAGAGCTTGGACACGGCCCCGGTGGGGTCGGCCGCCAGCGGGTAGCGCACGTCGGCGAGGAGTTTCTCGGAGTTGCGCCAGGCCAGGTGCGCAAACTTGGTGTCGGTGGAGACGCCGTAGACGTCGCAGCCCAGATCTTTGAGCTTGGGGGCCATCTCGGCCAGATCGGCCAGTTCGGTCGGACAGACGAAGGTGAAATCGGCCGGGTAGAAGACCAGTACGGTCCATCGTCCGTCCCGCTTGGCCTGCTCCAGCGAGAACTTGCCGAACTCGCCGGCGGCGGGATCGTATGTTTCCATCTCGAGATTGGGAACGCCTTGGCCGACGCGGAGGGTGATGGATTCGCTCATGACAGCAGTTGGGATGACGGTGGGATTGGGAGTACAAGGTTGAATTCAAGGTCCACGGCGCAGCCGACGAACCGGGCAAATCGATAGCATCTCCGTCGGGCGGTGCAATCCGTCGGCGCGGGTTTTTTGACGGAAGGCCGATGCGGAGTAGTTTACTTTATGACGTTTCTCCCGTGGATCTCCCTGCTGGCCTGCGGATCGTTGTTGGCTGCCGAATCGTGGAACCAGTGGCGGGGTCCTTCCCGGGATGGCCGCACGTCGGGGCAGTCGTGGCCCGGGAGCCTCGACGAACCGTCGCTGCATCGTCGCTGGCGCGTGCCCCTCGGGCCCGCCTATTCCGGGCCGGTGATGGATGCGGACCGGGTCTTCACCACCGAGACGGTCGACAAGAAGCGGGAGCGGGTCACCGCCCTGAAGCGCTCGGACGGTTCGGTCCTTTGGAAGCGGGATTGGGAGGGGGCGATGTCGGTGCCCTTCTTCGCCCGCTCCAACGGCGACTGGATCCGCGCGACCCCGGCACTCGATGGCGACATCCTGTATGTCGCCGGCATGCGGGATGTGCTGGTGGCGCTCGATACGAAGGACGGTTCGGAGCGGTGGCAGCTCGATTTCGTGCAGCGGTTCGGTTCCGACCTGCCGACCTTCGGCTTCGTCTCGTCGCCCTTGGTCGACGGGGACAGCGTCTACGTTCAGGCCGGTGGCGGGGTGGCCCGCCTGCGGAAGGCCGACGGCCAAGTGGTCTGGCATGGCGTGAAGGACGGCGGTGGCATGATGGGCAGCGCCTTCGGGTCGCCCGTGATCCTCACCTTGGCCGGACGCCGGCAGCTCGTGGTGCAGTCGCGCACCCGGCTGGTCGGCGTCTCGCTGGAGGACGGGTCCGAGTTGTGGGCCCTGCCCGTCGAGTCCTTCCGGGGCATGAACATCCTCACGCCGACGCAGGCGGGTCCTGACCGGCTCTTCACGGCGACCTATGGCGGGAAGACCTTGGGCATCGACCTGAAACCCGAGGGCGGTCGGTTGCGGGCGGTTCCCGCCTGGGAGTTCAAGGCGCAGGGTTACATGACGTCCCCCATCGTCCATGGCGGACACGCCTACCTGCAATTGCGCAGCCAGCGGGCGATGTGCATCGACGTGGCCACGGGGGCCGAGAAGTGGACCACGGGCGAGAGCTTCGGCAAGTACTGGAGCATGGTCTCCCATGGGGACCGCATCCTGGCGCTGGACCAGCGCGGCGAGCTCATCCTCTTCCGGGCGACCCCGGAGAAGTTCGACGTCGTCTCACGCCGCAAGGTCGCCGACTCCGAGACGTGGGCCCACCTCGCCGTCGATTCCGGTTCCCTGTACCTGCGCGAACTCGACGGACTGTCCGCCTGGGACTGGTCCGAGGCAAAGGCCCGTTGAATGAGGCCGTTGGAATGAGACCGTTGGAATGAGACCGTTGGAATGAATTACCGGCTGCGTCCGATGCCGTGCGCCGATTCCCGAATCGCGGCCGAGGTCAGAAGATGCTGCCGGCGGCCGTGCCGATGACCTGCAGCGGTCCTGCGTCCTCAAGGGTCTCGGTGACTTTTTCGACCTTCTGGAGGGTCAGCTTGAGATTCCGCAGGAAGGCGTCGTCGTTGATCAATTGCCCGACCGTGCCATTGCCCCGGTTCAGCTTTTCGGCCACCTCGCGCAGGTTGGTCATCATGTTGGTCGTCTCCCGGAAGAGCGAGTCGTCCACCATCAGGCGTCCGAGGGTTCCCTTGCCGGAATTCAAGTCGGCCACCATCTGACGCGTCGTCGACAGGGTGACCTTGAGATCCTCGGACGAGGCGATGAGGTTGGTCACCGCCTGGAGGGTCTGGACATAAAGCACGTCCTCCCGCATCAGGCGACCGAGGGTGCCCTCGCCCTTGCCCATGCCGGTGGTGAGGCTGTCGATGTTGCCGAGGATGGACGCGATCTTCGGCTGGTTGTCCTTGATCAGGTCGGTCATCGGGCCCAGAAGCTTGGTGAACTCCTCGCCGCTGAAGCTCTTGCTCATGTTCTGCATGCCGTCGGCGGCGCTCTCGAGCTTGGCCATGATGGCCGCGAGGTCGGGTTGTTCACGGCTTTCCAGCAGGGCCCCCGTGGAGACCACCGGCGAGGCCTGCTTGCCGAACTCCAGGGCGACGAAATTCTGGCCCATGAGGCCGGTGAACTTGATCGAGGCCTTGCTGTCGGTGCGGACCCCGGCGGCGGGCTCCACGGTCATGGCCACCTCCACCTTGCCGTCGGCGATGCGGATGGCCTGAACCCGGCCCACGTCGACGCCCGCGAGCTTGACCGGGTCTCCAACCTTCAGGTCGCCGGCCGTGTTGAACCGGGCCTTGATCGGCACGCCGGACGAGAAAAACCGCCCGCCCCCGACCATCTCGAAGAGCACGAAGGCGGCGACGAAGACGAGGGCGAAGAAGATCCCGAGCCGGGTTTCCAGTGAGTTTTTCATTCAGTCCGATGTCGGGATGGGAATCCCGTCCCTGATGTGTGCCCCGGAACGCTAGGAAGGCAACCCTCCCGGGTCAACGGGCGAGGCGACCTTGAGTGCCGGCCAAGCAGGGGCGTGGGGACCGATCCGGCAGGACACGAAACCGCCCCGGGGCGCGGGTTCGCGTCGCGGGGCGGAGCCACGGCGGGTCTGGATGACCGGATCAGGCGAAGGTGTTCTTCCGGTAGGCACCCATGGCCGGGGCATCCGGGTTCACCTCGGGGCCGAAGTAGCGCAGGCAGACCAGGGGCTCGGTCTCGCTGGTGTTCTCGAAGGTCACACCCGCCTTCGCGCCGTCTTCGGTGCAGAAGTATTCGTCCTCGGTCAGCTCGTGGAAGCGGATGAGCTTCGGGCTGTTCAACGGCAGTCCGTTGATCTTGCCGCTGCCCTGCACGCAGATGAGGCCGTAGGCGCCGTTGTCTTGGATGGTGGCCTTCATGCCCGGGTCCACCGTGAGTTCCTTGGCGGTGAACAGCTGCTCACCATCGACCTTGCCGTACACGATCCAGCGGTCCACGAAGCCTTCCTTGCGGGTGTCGGCCACCGGCACCGGTTCGAGGTAGTGGTTGTCCTTGAAGTTCGGGTCGACGTTCTTGTCCCAGTCGAGCTGCTCGACGATGAAGTCGAGGTCCTGATGGTACTTCTTGGGCATGTCCTTCACCAAGAGGCTCCAGGGCACGTAGCGGCCCTCGACCATGCTCTGGTACATGCCGAACACGTCACTGCCCCACTGCGGCTCATAGGTGCAGAGGCTGCCCGGGGCGTGGAGGATGCAGGGGTCGATCAGCCAGCCGGTGCCGGGCTTGAGGCGGTAGGCCTTGGAGAGGTCCAGGATGCCGTTGTCGCCCCGGTTCCAGTCCTCGAGGCACCTGCGCACCTGGGCCTTGGTCGTGCCCGGCTCGAAGCCCATGAAGGTGTAGGGGAAATGGTTTCCGACGTTGTTGTGCTGGGGCGGGAAGTAGTAGCTCTCGGGCTTGCCTTCGTGGCCCACCAGCTTGGCCTGCTTGGCCGACTGGTGCATGTGGTGGGGGATGGGGCCCATGTTGTCGAAGAACTTGGAGTAGACAGGCCAGCGCCCATACTTCTTCCAGATCGACTTGCCCACCAGGGTGGCCCCGGTGTCTTCGACGGCCTGGCGCAGCGTGAAACGCTCCTTGCCGACCACCACATAGCTCAGACCCTCGTCCGGGACCCGCCCTTCGTTGGCGGCCTCGGTCGTAGAGGCGAACCAGCGTTCATCGATGCCGCCGCGGTTGGCACCGTACGCGTAGGTGTCGTCCGGGTGGAGCTTGAGGCGGAGGCCCGGCTGCAGGAAGGCGCGCGGGACCCAGGCGGGCGCGAGGCGGAGCAGGCCGCCGGTGCGTGAAAGTTCGCTTTCGACCCTGAACTGGGTGTTTTTCCGGAGGGTCTTCAGTTGCGTGACAGTGTTCATCGACAGGCTTTTCAGATTTGGTCCCCCTCGACGGTCGACGGGCTTCCGGCACAAGACTGCCCTACGTGCCGCGATCGGCGAAGGAACGACGAACAATAGTCGCGACGGATGGTCTCGGGCCAAGGGAAATCCTAGCACGAGGCTGAGGAACGGAAGGCTCATCCGCCTGTTGGACCCTTCGCGGTCGCCTGATCCGACGCGGGCTGCGTTGTTTCAGTTCGGCAGCAACCGGAGGACGCCCTGCGAGAGCTGGTTGGCCTGGGCGAGCATGGCGGTGGTGGTCTGGTTGAGGATGTTCTGCTTGGAGAACTCGGTGCTTTCGGTCGCGACGTTGACGTCCTTGATGGCGGAGGTTGCGGCCGAGACTGTCTCGATGGTCGCCGCGAGGTACTCCGAGGCCATGTTGAGACGGGATTGGTTGGCACCGAGCAAGGCCCGGTCGGCGGCCAGCTGGTCGATCGCGGTGCGGATGCTGGCGATCGCGGTCGTTGCGGCTCCGGTGGTCGCGATGTTGGTGGCGGACTGGGTGACCGCGTTGTAGGTGGTCGAGGTCGCCCCGAGGTCGATGCCTGTCATCGTGAGGGTGGTTCCCTCCGGATCGATCACCGACGAAAGGCCGGACGACGAGAACAGGGAGACCCCGTTGAACTCCTTGGTTGCGATGTCCGTGATGAAGCTCTTGAGCTGCAAGAACTCGCTGTTGTATAGGTCCCGCTCGGCGTTGGCCTTGGTGCCGTCGAGCGAGAGCATGGCCAGCTCGCTCATGCGGTTGAGCGTCTTGGCGACGCGCTTGAGGTAACCGTCCTGGGTGATCGAGAAGGACTGGGCGTTCGCGACGTTATCCTTGGCGGAGTTGGCGCGATCGAGCTTGGCGTCGAAGCGCAGGCTGATCGCAAGACCGGCGGCATCGTCGAAGGCGTTCACGATGCGTGATCCCGAGCTCAGCTTGGCCAAGGACTTCGTCAGCGCGGCCGACGTCCTGGTGAGGTCCTTGGCGGCTAATTGCGCCGCCAAGTTGGAACTGGTGATCATACAGTTCTACTGTGCTTTTGGTTGGCGGCAGGACTGAAATCGGAAGGGGCCGCAGACAGGATCGCGTCGGACGGTTTGGAAGGCAGGGAGGGCTTGGAGGCCAGGAGTGACTTGCCCTGGGGACCGAGGAGCGGGGGAATCTGGCCGTGGGGGCGCGCGTGGCCGCCTCGCGGTTGGCGCGCTGGATCTCCTCGTAGACCTCCTGACGGTGGACGGGGATGCTCGAGGGGGCCTCGATGCCCACCCTAACCGTGTCGCCGTCGGTGCGGATGATCTTGACGACGATCCGACCGTCGATGATGACGCTCTCCCCGGTTTTTCTTGAAAGTATCAGCATGGCACCTTCCTTGGTTCGTGGACTCCTCGTGGCGTTTCAGGACGTTCGGATCGGATGCTTGATCGCGCAGTCCTGCTGGCTGAGCACCAACTGCTTGCCGATCATCGTGTGGCGGTTGATCACGACCGGCCCCTTGAGGTTGACCGTCGCGGAGCCATCGGACTTGAGGGTCACGATGTTGAGGACCAGGGCGTCGTTCGGATTGCGGATCTCGAGGAAGTCCGCATCCTCATCGCTCAGTTCCGGGGCATAGTCGGGAAGCATCAAGTTGGGTGGGACCATCAGGAAGGCAAGATCCTCCCCCTCGGGAACGGCCAACCATAGGAAGGGTTCCTGATCGGGCTTCGTGACGAGCGAGTAGGTCTTGATGCGCTCGAAGCCGAGCAAGCCCAAGGGCAACTGGACCTGGACCTGCAGGGTCTTGGTGATGTCAATTTCTGCGACGCTACTCATGGCGAGATCCCGTGAGCACCGGGCGTGCCAGCCTCTGGATCGTGCCAAAAAACGCGGTTTTTGCCGCTTGCCGGACTGAAACGTCCCATTTGTTCCCTGAAAACAAGAGGGTGCGGCAAAAACGACCGGCACCGATGTCACCCGGGCAACCGGGTTCCGAGGGGGAGGTTTTTCCGGGGGAACCGGCTTCCCGGGACTGGATATCCGGTGGCTTCCGGGGAACACTTCCTGGGATGATTTCCCGTTGGCGCCCGTGGGTGAGGGGATTCTCCGGGCTTTTGGCCGCGGGGGTCACGGTACTTCTGGCCGTGCTAGGCCCGGTCGATGAGCCCGCCCCCTGGCCGGGTCAGCCTGCAAGAATCTCCGCCCAGGCGGCCCTTGCGGCCCAGCGCGCGTCCGCTCGGGTCGAGGTCGGCCCGCCCCGGGCTGGTTGGGCGCGTGCCCGCCTCACGCCGACCCTCGGTGCACCGTCCGACGACGGCCGATCGGGTCGTTTCCGCGAACTCCCCCTGGCCGGCTATGGCGCGAGGCGGGGTCGACCCGCCTCCGGGGTGCAGCAGGACCTCTGGACCAAGGCCTTGGCCCTCGGGGTGGGCGGCCAGAGGGTTGTCCTGATCGCCTCGGACCTTCTCATCGTGCCGAGGGAGGTGGCCGAGGAGGTCTTGGGCCAACTGGCGATCGACCCGGGCCTGCGGAGGGATCAGGTGTACTTCACGGCGACCCACACCCACGGAAGCCTTGGCGGCTGGGGGGAAGGATGGGTGGCAGAGCAGTTCGGGGGCGCCTACGTCCCGGAGGTCCGGATCTGGCTGGCGCTCCGGCTGACCGAGGTTGCCCGGCAGGCGATCGCCGGGATGGGACCGGCGCGTCTCGGGTTCGATGCCTTCGCGGCACCCGATGGTGTCCGCAATCGGCTCGTGGGGGAGCTTGGTGGCGTGGATGCCGAATTCGCCTTCCTCAGGATCCGTCGCGACGACGGACAGGAGGCCCTCTGGGGAAGCTACGGCGCCCACGCGACCGTGCTCGGGGCGGGTGAGATGCGCTTCCATGGCGACTACCCGGGCGTCTGGCAGGAGGCCGTCGAGTCGGCCACCGGCGGGATGGCCCTCTTCGCCGCCGGCGCCGTCGGAAGCCATGGCCCCCGGACGACGCAGCCGGGGTGGGAGGGCGCGCGCCAGTTGGGCGAATCGCTGGCCCGGCGGACGGTCGAGCGCAGCCGCGCGTGCCGCCTCGAGTCCGAGGTGGCGCTGGGCTCGGCCTCGGTGACCTTCGCGCTGCCTCCATTACGGGTGCGCCTCGGCGACCATCTGAGGCTGCGGGAGTGGGCGGCCGGCCGCCTGCTGCCGGTCTCCGATCGGACGACCCTCCAGGGTCTGCGCATCGGACCATGGGTCTGGCTGTCGACCCCGTGCGACTTCTCCGGCGAACTGGCTCTTGATCTCAAGGAGCGTGCGCGGTCGGTCGGCCTCCGGTGCGCGGTCACCAGCTTCAATGGCGACTACCTCGGCTATGTCATCCCCACCCGTTACGCCTCGATGGACAGCTACGAGTCCCGGACCATGTCCTTCTATGGGCCGGTGCTGACCGAAGGTTTCCTCGAGACGCTGGAAGGTCTGATGGACCTGTTGGGGACCTCCCCGGGTCCGGGGCGTTGACCCGGCCGGACCCCGTGCGGAGGGGTCCCGGGGCAGGCGCTTCCCGCTGGCGGCGCCCTCCGCGATCCGGGCCGCCGTGCCGTTCCCTCCCACCGGGCGTCATCCCGATTGCGGGAATTCCCCTTGTTCCGTCCCGAGACCTCGGCCTAGGTTGCCCGCGCCAGGGCCCATGGAACGCGGGCTGGTGAACCCCGCCAGGGCCGGAAGGCAGCAACGGTGCCTGCCCTGCGTCTGCCGTGGGTACCCTGGCACTCCCGCCCCTTCCACCCCGTTCGTTGTTTCCCTAGGAAGACGGATCCCGAAGACGGCCAACAGCCCCGGTTGAACCCACCCGGCCCGGTGGCATCCTAACCCCCTTGAAAACGGCCCTCCATTGGTTCCGGCGCGACCTCCGCATCACCGACAACACCTCCCTCTGGCAGGCGTACACCGAAGGCAAGCAGTTGGTGAGCGTCTTCTGCTGGGATGAGGTCATCCTGAAGTCCCCGGATGTCGGCCCGGCCCGCGTCCACTTCCTGCTCCGGTCCCTCGAGTCGTTGGCGCGCAACCTCGAGAGCCTCGGCCACCGCCTGGTCGTGCGACAGGGCCCCCCGGAGCAGGTGATTCCCGGGCTGGCCCACGAGGTCGGGGCCGACGCGGTGTTCGTGAACCGCGACTACGAGCCCTATTCGGTCGCCCGGGACCGACGGGTTGCCGAGGCCCTGGCCGGGCGGGCCCTCGTCCTGCGGTCCCACAAGGACTCGGTGATCCACGAGGAGCGCGAGGTGCTGACGCGCACGGGCACGGTCTTCAGCGTCTTCACGCCCTACTCACGCGCCTGGAAGGCCCGGCCGATGTCCTGGCCTGTTCCCCGGCTCGGCCCGCCCAAGGCCCCGCCTCCGGTGGTGCCCTCGCTGCCCCTCCCGGCCGACGGCCGCGAACTGGGCCATCCGCTCTCGCAGGAGGTGTTCCCCGCGGGCGAGCGTGCCGGTCTCGAGGCCCTCGACCGGTTCCTCGAGGCCCGGGTGTTCGCCTATGACCACGGGCGGAATGTCCTTTCGCTGGAACCGGGAACCTCCCAGTTGTCCCCGCATCTGCGCTTTGGGACCCTGGGCATCCGGACGGTGCTGGAACGCCTTCAGTCGGCCCGGGCGAAGGCCCCGACAGCCGCCGGGCAGAAGTCCTGCGACACCTGGCTCAGTGAATTGATCTGGCGCGAGTTCTATCTCCAGATCCTGGCCAATCACCCCCGCGTGGCCACGGGGGCGTTCCGTCCCGAGTACGAGCGGATCCAATGGGAGGGGACCGATGCCCAGTTCGAGGCCTGGTGCGCCGGGCAGACCGGATACCCCATCGTCGATGCCGCCATGCGCTGCCTGGCCTCGACGGGATGGATGCACAACCGCCTCCGGATGATCGTGGCCATGTTCCTGACCAAGGACCTGCTGGTGTCGTGGCAGCGGGGCGAGCGTCACTTCATGCGGACCCTCGTGGACGGCGACCTCGCGGCCAACAACGGCGGGTGGCAATGGAGCGCCGGGTGCGGCACCGATGCCGCGCCGTACTTCCGGATCTTCAACCCGGTCACGCAGGCCGAGAAATGCGATCCGGACGGGTCCTTCGTGCGACGCTGGGTGCCGGAACTGCGGGATGCACCCAAGGAATGCGTCCATGCGCCTTGGACCCGCCCGCTGTTCCTGTCGAGGACCGGCTATCCGGCGCCCATCGTCCAGCACGACGTCCAGCGGGGCCGATGCCTCGCCATGTTCAAGGCGGTCAAGGGATCGGCGGCCGAGGGAGATCCGGGATTGGCCTCGCCAGAATCGTCCGATTGATCCGTGAAGCGATCCTGCGACCATGCTCAGAGACCACCCATGAATCCCCAATTCCAGTCCCCGGTTCCTGCCGTTGGACTTCCGGCTGCCGAGCGCATCCGGCTCGAATACGACGCCCTGACCCGCCAGTTGGAGCGCATGCGGGCGATGCAGTACGCCTACAACCGCAAGTTCTTTGGGCTCCTGCTGGTGTCTACGCTGGTGTCGATCGGACTGTTGCTCTGGGACCATTGGCTGATGGGGTGGGTCGTGGCGTTCGGGTTGGTGACCACCGGGTTCACGGCGTCGTTCTTCCTGCACTTCTGTGATTTCGCACGCGTCCATGCACGTGCCCTGGAAGCCCGCATCAACGCCCTGCTCGGGGCCCGCGTGCTCATCGCCTCCGAACTGGAGGCCGACTATTTCTACCCGCATGCCCGGCCCAAGTTCAGCGGGTTCAGCTTCGACCGCCCGGGTTCGTTCTTCTCGGTGTACACCCTCCATTTCTGCGGGGTCTGGGGGGCGCTCATCGCCTGGGGTGGCTTCCGGTCGCACCAGCACATCTCCGAGGGGACGTGGTCCGAGCGGACGTGGTTCAATGGGGTGATTCTTTGGGTGATCTGGACGGTCATCCACGCGGGCTATCTTCGGTGGTGGTTCATGGAATCGGGCGCCGAGCGCCACATGGCCGGGCGTCTCGCCGAGGCGTACGGTCTTTCCGGGGAAACCGATTCCAAGGCGGTTCCGTCGCAGCCTTGAACCGGCCCGGTGTTTCCGCTCTGGCCAAAGTCTCCGGTTCTTGCGGAAACTGGCGGCACACCATGACTCGCCGCAACTTCCTGACGGCCGCCACCGTGGCCGGCGCCTCCGCCGTCGTCGCCCCTGCCACCCTCGCCGCCACACCCGCCCGCCGGGACGCCTCGGGCAACCGCATCGCCCTGGGCGTCGACAACTTCGCGGTCCGGGCCTGGGGGTGGAAGGGGCGCGAGTTGGTCGACTACGCGGCCGGCCTGAAGCTCGACACCCTCTTCATCACCGATCTGGCCTCCCTCGGATCGCTGGACACCTCCGTGGCCTCGGAACTCCGGAAGTACGCCGCCGACACGGGCGTGGAGATCCTGCTGGGGTCCTGGAGCATTTGCCCGACCTCCAAGAGCTTCAAGAAGGACTGGGGCACCGCCGAGGAACACCTGTCGCTGGGCCTGAGGCTCTCGAAGGCCGTCGGCTCGAAGGCGTTCCGCGTGGTGCTCGGTTCCCGCGAGGACCGGCGCACGCCCGGGGGCATCGAGGCCCGCATCGCCGACACGGTCAAGGTGCTCAAGGCCTGCCGGTACCAGGCCCTGGATCTCGGGGTGAAGGTGTCGGTCGAGAACCATGCCGGCGACATGACGGCCGACGAGCTCATCCTGCTCATCGAGTCGGCCGGCCGGGAATACGTCGGGGCCAACATGGACTCGGGCAACGCCGCCTGGACCCTCGAGGACCCCATGGAGAGCCTCGAGAAGCTCGGGCCCTATGCCATCACCACCAGCCTGCGGGATTCGCGCATCTGGCAGACGGACAAGGGCTGCAAGGTCCAGTGGACGGCGATGGGGGACGGCGGCTGCGTGGACCTCGAGCGTTATTTCACCCGGTATGCCCAGCTGTGCCCGGGGGTGGCGGTCAACATCGAGACCATCGGCGGCTTCGCCATGGAACTCCCCTACTACGAGGATTCGTTCTGGGAGGCCTTCCCGAAGAAGTCGGCCGTGGAGTTCGCCCGCTTCCTCGCGGTCGCCCGTCGCGGCCAGGCGATGGACCAATACAACGGCGGCGACAAGCAGCGCCAACGCGAGGACCTCGAGAAGAGCCTCCGCTACTGCCGCGAGACGCTGGGCCTCGGCCTCAAGGGCTGAAGGCACCGGGTTGTCGGGGGCAGGCGCCGCACGGAGGAGCCGTCCCAGTCGCTTCGCAACGTTGCCAGATCGTCAGGTTGCCCGGATCTTCAGGTGGCCCGGATCCGTTCACAGACGGCGCCAAGCCGCCACGAACATCCCGTTGCCTCCGGTGTCCTGCGGCCAGAGGTGCATCTGGGTGACCGGGGGATCGTCGGGCTGGAAGGGGTTCACGACGGCCAGCGTGTCGAAGTCGCTCCGTTCCTCGGTGAAGGCGTCGGCGACCGCGGTGGTCTCGGCATGGCTCAGGGTGCAGACGGCGTAGATCAGCCGCCCCCCGGGCTTGAGCGAGTCGGCGACATGGCGCAGCAGCCGGGCCTGGATCGCGGCGAGTTCCTCGACATCCCGGACGGAGGTCGTCCAGCGGGCGTGCGGGTTCCGACCCCAGGTGCCCAGGCCGGAGCAGGGGGCGTCCAGCAGCACTCCGTCGAAGCGGGTCTTGGTGGGCGGGCGCTCGGATCCATCCCAGGCCACGGCGCGGTAGTTGAAGCACTTCGCACGCGCGGCGCGCTGCCGCAACCGGTCGAGGCGCCAGGCCGCACGGTCGCTGGCCCAGATGAGGCTCTTGCCCCCCATGAGCGCCGAAAGGTGCAGCGTCTTGCCGCCCTCGCCGGCGCAGGCGTCCCACCAGACCTCGCCGGGTCGGGGAGCGCAGATCCGGCCGACCGCCTGCGAGGCGATGTCCTGGATCTCGAACTGTCCGGCCTGGAATCCCCGGTCATGGAAGAGGTCCTCGCGGCCCAGGTACCGGTACGAGTCGGCAAACGGCCCGGGCTCGAGCGTCGGCAGCCGGCGGAAGAGTTCCTCGGTGAACTCCGGACGGCTCCGCAGCCAGAGCACCGGCTCGGCCTGGAGGGACTTCGCGAAGTCCGCGCCGACCGGCAGGTGTGCCGCCGCCCAGTCCGGGACGCAGCGTTGCACCAGTTCGGCCTCCGGGAACTCCTCCGGCCGCGAGGCGAAGCGGGCCGCCAGTCGGAGACCGTCCTCGATCCGCGCCTCGATCGGGAGGTCGTCCGCCAGCCACCGTTGCCAGCGGAAGAAGCTGAACACCGCCCGGCTCACCCAGGCCGCGTCGGAAGGCGGCAGGGATCGCCGGCGGAAGAGGGTCTGGCGGAGCACCAGATCCGCCGGGTTCTCCGGTGACGAACGCTCCACGATGCGCGCGGCCAGTTGCAGCGGGCTCATCTGGGAGGGCGGAATGCCTCCGGGCTCGTCGGTCCAGGCTTCGCGACCGGCCGGCGAGCCGCGACCTTCGGGCCGGTTGGGGCGGTCCGGTCGGTCGTGGGAGGGTCGCCCGCGTCGCGGGCCGTCTCCGGGGGGCGCGGGCCGGCGGGGCCCTCCCTCGGGAAGGGCGCCGCTACGGGGGGAGTCCGACCTCGGGCCGTCCGGTCGGGGTCGGAACGGGCGTCGTTTCTGGAAGAATCTGGGGCCGCGCGGCGGACGGCCGGAGCCTTGCCGGGGGCCGTTGCCGAAGTCGGGCGAATCGGTCGGGGGAGGGTTCATTCCTTCAAACGGAGGGCGTGCACGCGGGCGACGTCGCCCATGTAGTCGCCTTGGGGAGCCATCCCGGCGGCGGCGCGGATGTGTTCGGCGGCCTTGGCCTGGTCACTGGTGGCCTCGAAATACAGTCCGAGGTAGAGCTTGGCGTAGAAGAGATGCCGCCGCTTGGCCTTGGGGTCGGCCGGCGTCTCCTCGGCCGCACGGATCACGTCTGCAGGGGTCGCCTTGCCGGCGAAGAGACGGTGCACCTCCTTCATCGGCACGCGGGTGTCCCCCCGGATGGGAATCAGGGCCTCGCGGGCCGCTTCCGGGGACTTCTCGCGGGCGTGGCAGAGGAAATGCCACACGGCGTTCTCCACGTCCTCCGGATTCACGGTCTGATGCCGCTCGAACTGACGGCGCCCGTCGGCGAATCGTCCGGCGTAGTACAGCGCGATGCCGCGCTGCCAGTTCTGGGGATCCATCCGCGGATCCAGCTCATTGGCCCGGTCGAAGTCGGCCAGGGCCTTGTCGAGATCGTTGCGCCGGAAGTGCATCATCCCGCGTTCCTCGACGAGGTAGGGCGACTTGGGCTCCCGCTGGATCGCCTCGCCCAGGTCGGCGATCGCGCCGGCGGTGTCCCCGGTCATGCCGCGGATCTGACCCCGCAGGTGCCAGGCGCGCGAGTCGTCGGGCTTGTCCTTCAGCAGGGCCCCGAGGGTGGCGATGGCGTTGGTGGAGTCGCCCTTGCGCATCGACTGGAGTGCCGCGTCGACGCTCGGCGGCTCGGCCGCCATGGCCATCGAGATGGCCACCGGGAGGGCCAGGAGGAAGGAGGTCGGCCTGCGCATCCGATGCATGACGGGCCCAGATTGGAGCCGGGAGCGGTTCCTGAGCCAGACGATTCTCGGGCGACGCCCCCGGAAGGACCTCCCGTGTCTCGAGGCGAAATCCCGGTGCCGGACTGGACTTCCGGAGCGATTCCCTGATTGTCTGCGGGCCGATCGATCCACCATGAGTGCCACCCCGGATTCCGCCTCCCTCGCGCCCTACCGTGCCGCCAGCGACCACCTTGCCCGGGTGCGCTCCGAGATGGCCCGGGTAATCGTGGGGCAGCAGGAGTTGGTGCATCGCCTGCTGGTGGCGCTCGTCGCGCGGGGCCACATCCTGCTCGAGGGCCTGCCGGGCCTGGCCAAGACTGCCAGCGTCAGCGCGCTGGCCCGGGCGACGGCCTGCCAGTTCTCGCGTATCCAGTTCACGCCGGATCTGCTCCCGGGCGACATCACCGGCACGCTCATCTACGACCCCGTCCAGGGGGTCTACTCCACCCGGCAGGGCCCGATCTTCGCCAACCTCGTGCTGGCCGACGAGATCAACCGGGCCCCGAGCAAGGTGCAGTCGGCGCTGCTCGAGGCCATGCAGGAGCGTCAGGTGACCATCGGCGACAAGACCTGGCCGTTGCCCGAGCCCTTCCTGGTGCTGGCCACCCAGAACCCCATCGAGCAGGAGGGCACCTATCCGCTACCCGAGGCTCAGATGGACCGCTTCATGCTGAAGGTCGTGGTCGGCTACCCCACGGCCGACGAGGAACTGCTCATCCTCGACCGCATGGCCAGCACCCGCCCCCAGTTCTGCCTCGATGCGGTGGTCACGCCCGAGGAGATCTCGTCCTACCAGACGCTGGTCAACACCATCCACGTCGACCCGCTGGTGCGCGACTACATCGTCCGGCTCGTCGTCGCCACGCGCGAGGCGGCCGCCGGGGCGGGGGTGGCGCCCGAGCTCAAGCGGTTGGTGCGCATCGGTGCCAGCCCTCGGGCCACGATCAACCTCACGCTCGCCGCCCGGGCCTGCGCGCTGATCGAAGGTCGCAACCACGCCACGCCGGACGACGTCAAGCGCATCGCGCCCGACGTCTTGCGCCACCGCATCCTGCTCACCTACGAGGCCGAGGCCGAGGAGGTCACCACCGAGAGCCTCGTGAAGACGCTGCTCTCGAAGGTGAAGGTGCCCTGAGGTGGACGCGGGGCCGGGCTGGATCGCAGGCCGGTTCCTGGGTGGACCCGGCGTTTTGGGGCGATCTTCGGGCGATCTCTACCGCGCGATTCCTACTTCGCGGCCAGTTTTGGCGCGAGATCCTTGCGCGGGAAGAGCGGGATGGGCGCACCGACCTGATGGCCCTGCCCGAGGCTGCCCCAGGCCGACTGCCGCCAGTCGGAGGGTTCACCCCCGGCCTGGAGCTGCGCAAAGATCTTGGCCGACGTCCCCGGCATCACCGGGTGCACCAGCACCGCGAGGATGCGGCACGCCTCCACGAGGTTGTAGAGCACCGCGTCGAGGAGCCCCGCCTGGGAAGGATCCTTGGCCAGGTGGAATGGCTTGGTCTCCTCGACGAAGAGGTTCGCGCGGTCGACGAGCTCCCAGGTCGCGACGAGGGCGCCCTGGGGATCGTTGTCCAGGTAGCGTTCCCGGGCCGTGGCCACGGTGGCCGTCGCGGCGCCCTCGAGCGTCGTCGAGGGGGCCGGCACGATGCCCGCCCGGTATTTGTTGAGCATGTTCACCGCCCGGTTGAGCAGGTTGCCCAGACCGTTGGCCAACTCGGAGTTGTAGCGCACCCGGAATCCCTCGTCGGTCCAGTTGCCGTCGGGACCGATGCCCAGCTCCCGCACCACGTAGTAGCGGAACGCATCGAGCCCCCACTCGGCGATGATGGCCAGGGGGTCCACGACGTTGCCGGTGCTCTTGCTGAGCTTGGCCCCGTCCTTCTGCCACCAGCCGTGCACCAGCAGCGTGCGGGGTAGCGGAGCCCCGAGCGCGTGCAGCATGATGGGCCAATAGACGGCGTGGAACTTCAGGATGTCCTTGCCGATGAGGTGGATGTCCGCGGGCCAGACCGACAGGGTCGGGTCGGCGGGTGCCGGGGCGCCCAGTGCGGCCAGCGCCACGGGGTCGCCGAGCGCGGCAGGGATGGAGAAGTAGTTCACCAGCGCGTCGAACCAGACGTAGGTGACATAGCCCGGGTCGAAGGGCAGGGGGATGCCCCACGACAGGCGCGAGGCGGGCCGGGAGATGCACAGGTCCTCGAGCTTCTGCGAGCGCAGGAAGCCCAACACCTCGTTGCGGCGATGGGCCGGCTGCACGAATTCCGGATGCCGCTCGAGATGCTCCACCAGCCAGGCCTGGTGCGCACCCAGCCGGAAGTACCAGTTCTCCTCGACGAGTTCCTGGACCACGCCCCATTGCGGGTCCCAGGTGCCGTCCGGGTTGCGGTCCTTCTCGGTCAGGAAGGTCTCCTCCTTGACCGAGTAGAACCCGCGGTAGGCCGACTTGTAGAAGTGCCTCGCGGCATGGAGGCGTTCGAGGAGCCGGGCGACGATGCGCCGGTGACGCTCCTCGGTGGTCCGGACGAAGTCGTCTTGGCTGAGCCCGAGGGCCTCGACGAAAGCCCGCCACTGGACGGCCAGGCCGTCGCAATACGCCTGTGGCGACTGACCCAGGTCCTGCGCCGCCTGCTGGACCTTCTGCCCGTGCTCGTCGAGCCCGGTGAGGAAGAACACCGGTTGCCCGAGGCTCCGGCGCGCCCGGGCGATGACGTCGGCCACGACCTTCTCGTAGGCATGCCCCAGGTGCGGGGCGCCGTTCACGTAGTCGATGGCCGTGGTGAGATAGAACCGCTTGTCCATGGGCGGGCATTCAATCGCAGAACGCCCCCCGAATCGAAGCGTTTCCTCGGCCGCCGTCCCCGTCCCCGGGCCGCGCGGGCCGGCGGTGTCCCGGTGGTGAGGGGTTCAGTGCGCCCGGCCCTGCCGCCACTTGTCCAGGCCCACGGCCATGACGATGACGGCCCCGATGATGATCTCCTGCACGTAGGAATCCCAGCCGAGCTGGTTGGTGCCATTGCGCAGCACCGCCATGAGCAGGGCGCCCAGCATCGAGCCGCTGATGCCCCCGATGCCCCCGTTGAGGCTGGCCCCGCCGATGACCACCGCCGCGATGATGTCCAGTTCAAGCCCCACCGCGACGGTCGGGTCGCCCTGGGCGAGGCGCGATTCCTGCATGAGCCCTGCCAGTCCGAAGAAGGCTCCGGCCAGCGTGTAGAGCCAGAGCTTCACCTGCTGGACCCGCACGCCGCACAGGCGGGCTGCGGCTTCGCTCGAGCCGATGGCGTAGACATGGCGCCCGAAGACGCTGCGTCGCATCACGAGACTGGCGACGACCGCGAGGCCGAGGGCGATCCAGACCCCGGGGGGCAGGGGCAGCAGGCCCTGGGGATTGGTCCGTTCCATCAGCGTGTTCAGCCCCGCGCCCTCGGGATGGTAGACGGCCTGCTTGCCGCTGATCCATTTCGCGCCGCCACGCACCACGCCCATCATGCCGAGGGTGATGATGAACGGGGAGAGCCTCAGGCCGGCGATGAGGCTGCCATTGGCCAGGCCGATGAGCGCTCCGGTGCCGACCACCGCCGCCCCGGCCACCCAGGAATTCTGGCCCGCCGCCAGCAGCTTGGCCCCGACCACGGAGCTGAACGCGACCGCCGCACCCACGCTGAGGTCGATCCCGCCGCTGACGATGATGAGGGTCATGCCGATGGCCCCGAGCGCCACGATGACCGTCTGCGTGAGCACGATCGCCGCGTTGCGCCCGGTGAAGAGCGTCGGCCGGGCCTCCTCGCTCAAGGCCAGCAGACCGAGGACGAAGACCAGACCCAGCAGGGGGCCGGCGGTCTGCAACAGACGACGCCAAGACGGATCGGAGGAGGCGGTAGGATGGGCCATCGCAAGATTCGGTGAATGGACCGATCGTGCCCGCTCCGCCCGGTTCCGCCAATCTCCGATCGCCTGGCCGGATCGGGTCGACAGCTCGGCGGGCACTGGGGCGGGAGAAATGGGAGCGGGGCGGTGTCGATGGATCGCGGCTCCGGGTTGGTGGATTGACTTCTCCGGGGAGATGAATTAGTACGCATGCGTACGATATGTCCCTCGAGAAACTCGCCGCCGCATTCTTCCTGCAGATGGCGATCATCCTCGCGGCTTGCCGGGTCGCCGGGCTCGTCGGACGGCGCTTGGGTCAACCGCAGGTGGTGTGCGAGATGGTGGCCGGAGTCTGCCTTGGGCCCTCGCTGCTCGGGTGGCTTGCGCCGGGGCTGCAGGCGCAGTTGTTCCCGCCCGAGTCGCTGCGGGTGCTCTATGTCGGGGCGCAGCTCGGGGTCGGCCTGTACATGTTCCTCGTCGGGGCCGATTTCCGGGTCGACCTGTTTCAGGGCCGGGTGCGCAGCGCCCTCTCGGTTTCGCTTGCCGGCATGCTGGTGCCTTTCCTCCTCGGGGCCCTGCTCACGCCCTGGCTGATGACCATCCCGGGCCTGTTCTCGGCGAAGGCCACCCTCTGGGAGGCCACGCTCTTCCTCGGGGCCGCGATCGCCATCACCGCCTTCCCGATGCTAGCGCGGATCATCCACGAACGGGGCCTGGGCGGCACCCCCCTCGGCACCCTTGCCTTGGCGGCGGGGGCCATCGATGACGCGGCCGCGTGGTGCGTGCTCGCCGTCGTGCTGGCCAGCTTCGGCAAGGGGGCCCACCTCGCCTATCAGGCCATCGGTGGGGGCATCGCCTATGGCCTGTTCCTGGTGTTGGTCGGCCGGCGGTTGCTGGTTCCCCTGGGCCGGGCCGTCGAGCGCGCCGGCCGCCTGACCCAGGCCCATCTCGCGATCCTGATGACGCTCTTCGCGCTCGGGGCCTGGGCGATGGAGGCCGTCGGTATCCACGCCGTGTTCGGTGGCTTCCTGCTCGGTGCCTCGCTGCCCCGCGGCCTGCTCACCCGGGAGTTGCAGCGCCTGGTCGAGCCGTTCGCAGTCGTCTTCCTGCTGCCCATGTTCTTCACCTTTTCCGGCCTGCGCACCCGGCTCGACACGGTGGACTCGCTCCAGATGTTGATGGTCGCCCTGGTGGTCCTGGCCGCCTCGGTCCTCGGAAAAGGGGTGGCCTGCTGGGGCGCGGCGCGCCTCAACGGCGAGGACTCGGCCACGTCGCTCGCCGTGGGCACGCTGATGAACGCCCGTGGCCTGATGGAACTCATCATCCTCAACATCGGGCTCCAGAACGGGTTCATCGAATCCGGGCTCTTCTCGGTGATGGTGGTGATGGCCATCGTCACGACCCTGATGGCCTCCCCGGTCTTCGAGTGGGTGTATGGCCGGAGGGCGCGGCTGGAGGGACGCCTCGGAGCGGCGGGCGGGCCGGATTGAGATGGCAGGGTGCCCCTTGGGGAACGCCGCGGGGGGTGCTGCGGGGACAAGGCCGGCCGAGAGAGCCTGACAAATCCCCGGCCTCGGGTAGCCTTAGACCCATGAGCCAGGCCATGGTGGAGGTCCGGGGAGTCTTCAAGTCGTTCCCGGCGGCGGATCACCCGGTGAGGATCCTCGACGGAGTCGACCTGACGGTCGCCCCGGGGGAGCGGGTGGCGATCGTCGGGCCGAGCGGGTCCGGAAAGAGCACCCTGTTGAATCTCCTCGGCACCCTGGACACCCCCGACCAGGGAACGGTCGTCATCGACGGCATGGACTTGTCGAGGATGGCCGGCGACGCGTTGGCCACCTTCCGGAATGCGAACATCGGCTTCGTCTTCCAGTCGCATCATCTCCTGCCGCATTTGACCGTGCACGAGAACGTCCTGGTCCCGGTGCTGGCACGGGAGTCCCGGATCGGTCCCGAGGTGCTCGCCCGGGCCGGGGCCCTGCTGGAGCGGGTGGGCCTCACGCCCCGTCAGGGCCAGTTGCCGGGACGCCTCTCCGGGGGGGAACGTCAACGCGCCGCCGTCGTCCGGGCCCTCATCAACCGCCCCAAGCTGCTGCTCGCCGACGAACCCACCGGGGCGCTCGACCGCGCCTCCGCCGGCGAGATCGCCACGCTGCTGGGCGAGTTGAACCGGGAGCAGGGGGTCACGCTGGTGGTGGTGACCCATTCCGACGATCTCGCCTCCCGCATGGAACGGGTGCTCCGGATGCAGGACGGCCGTCTGGTCTAGGGGTGGGTTTCCCCGGGGTTCGCCTTTGGGCGTCGCCAAGACAGGGCCGGTTCCCCACGATGGACGCATGATCGAGCGCCGCGACTGGAGGCCCGAGGAGGTGGTCCGCCTGGTGATGCGGGTGCTCATCGCCTTCGTCGTCTCCGGTCTGGCGCAGGCCTTGGCGACTCCGCTGCTCGGCTCCGGCGGCTGGCCGTCGATGGTCCTCGGCCAGGTCTGCCTGCACGGGGCGGTGATCGCCTCCCTGGGGCTCTTCCTGCGCAGCCACCGCATGGGTTGGTGCGAGGGCTTCGGACTCCAGGTGGGCGGGGTCGCCCGGGCCATCGGCACAGGCGTGCTCGCGGGCCTCGCGTTCCTGCCGGCGGCCTACGGGTTGCAATGGGCCATCGGCACGTGGCTCGAGAGCCTCGGCGTCCGGATGCCGTCCCAGACGGCCGTCCGGATCCTCGTCGAGGCCGATGCGCTGGGGCGTTCGGCGATCTTCGCCACGGCCGCCCTGGTCGCCCCGTGGGTCGAGGAGATGCTCTTCCGCGGGGTCGTCTACCCGTCCCTGCGGGACCTCGGCTGGCCGCGCCTTGCGCTGTGGGGCACGGCGCTGGCCTTCGGGCTGGTCCATGCCAATCGCAGCGTCTTCGTGCCGCTCACCGTCTTCGGGTACCTGCTGGCGCTTCTTTACCGGCATTCGGGCAACCTGCTGGTCCCTGTCGCCGCCCACGTCACCTTCAACACGGCGCCCTTCGTGCTGCTGGCCCTGGGGATCCGCGTGGATCGTTGACGCGGACCCGGCCAGCGGTGCCCCCGGTGCGTCCAAGGGGGCACCGGACGGGAGTTCCGGCTCGACCCGCGAACCGGCCGCCGACACCGTGGAGACATGACGGATCTGCCGCCCCGTGACCCAAGGGGCGAACTCATCGAGACCGGCCGGGATTTCCACCGGCGCGGCTGGTCGCTGGGCACCAGCAGCAACTACAGCGTGGTCCTCGGCCGTGACCCGCTGCGCCTGCTGATCACCGGCAGCGGCTTCGACAAGGGGCGCCTCGGGCCGGACCACTTCGTCGAGGTGGACGACCAGGGGCGTCGTCTCGACCCCGCCCAGCCGAAGCCCTCGGCCGAGACCCTCCTCCACACCCTATTGGCACGCCGGGCCGGGGCCGGCGCCGTGCTGCACACCCATTCGGTCTGGGGGACGATCCTCTCGCAGAGCCACCAGCCGGCCGGCCGGCTGCAGATCGCGGGCTACGAGATGCTCAAGGGCCTGGCCGGGATCTCCACCCACGAGGCCCGGGTGTCGATCGCGGTGGTGCCCAACACCCAGGACATCGCCGGATTGGCCTCGGAACTCGACGCCCGGTTCGCCGCGGGCGATCCGGATCTCCGCCATGGATTCCTGATGGCCGGGCATGGTCTGTACACCTGGGGCGCCCATCTGGCCGAGGCCCGTCGCCACCTCGAGGTGCTCGAGTTCCTCATGGAGGTGGTGGGAACGCGACGCGGTTGGGCGCTCTGAGGCGGTCCGCCGGTGCCCGGGAGTCCCGCCCCATGACGGGTTCCGACCGGGGGCTTGCCCGCCGGTGCGGTGGCGGTAGCCTTCGGCGCCATGGCAGTGTTGCGCATCCCCGACGAGGGCAGGGTGGTCACCGACCCCGAGGCCATCCGGTCCCACCTTTCCCGGCACGGCATCTGGTACGAACAGTGGCCCGTGGCCGGGCGGGTGGACCGGCAGGCGACGGCCGAGCAGATCCTCGCGGCCTATGCGCCCGAGGTGGACCGCCTCAAGGCCCGGGGCGGGTACATCACGGCCGACGTGATCGATGTCACGTCCGACGTGCCCGGACTGCAGGCCATGCTCGACAAGTTCAACCGGGAACACATCCATGCGGAGGACGAGGTGAGGTTCATCGTCCGGGGCAGCGGGGTGTTCCACATCCATCCGCCCGAGGGCCCGGTCTTCGCCATCGAGGTGCTGGCCGGGGACCTGATCAACGTGCCGGCCGGGACGCTGCATTGGTTCGACCTGTGCGCGGACCGCGACATCCGGGCCATCCGGCTCTTCCGAGAAAAGGCCGGGTGGACCCCGCAGTACAGCGGCAGCGACATCGCCACCGGGTATCAGCCCCTCTGCTTCGGGCCGAGCCACCTGCCGCGGGGCACGGCCATCTCGGGCGCCTTCCTGGGTCAATCGGCATGATCGGGTTCGCCGGGCGCCTCATCCTGCTCGACATCGAGGGCACGGTCGCGCCGCTGGCCTTCGTGCATGAGGTGCTCTTCCCGTATGCCCGGAGCGGGGTCGCCGACTTCCTGTCGCGGCACCGGGACTCCACGGAGGTCCTGAAGGCCCTCGAACAGGTCGCCCGCGATTCCGGCCCGGTGACGGAGCCCGGGACGACCGCCGCCGTCGCCCGACTCGACGCCGAGACCGGGCGCGCGGCCTGGGTGGCGCGCATCCAGGGTCTCATCGACGCCGACGCGAAGCAGACCGGCCTCAAGGCCCTTCAGGGGCTCATCTGGGCGGAGGGATACCAGTCCGGCCGGATCCGCAGCCACCTCTTTGACGATGCCGCCGAGGCGCTGCGGATCTGGCATCGCGGGGGCATGCGGCTGAGGATCTACTCGTCGGGGAGCATCGCCGCGCAGCGCCTCTTCTTCGGCCACGCCGAGGGCGGCGACCTGACCGGCTGCCTCGACGCCTACCACGACACGACCACCGGACCCAAGCGCGAGGCCGCCAGCTACCGCGCCATCGCCGAGGCGGCGGGCCTGCCGGCGCAGGACATCCTCTTCCTGAGCGATGTGACGCAGGAACTGGACGCCGCACAGGACGCGGGTTGCCGGACGGCCTGGGTCGTCCGCCCCGGGAATCCTGCCGGAAGCACCGATCGTCACCCGCTCCTGCGCCATTTCGCCGAGATCCGGCTCAGCTGAGCTTCCAGTTGCCGCGCATCGGTTGGTCGAGGTAGGCGTTGGCAGCCTTGTCGCCGATGAAGGTCTCCTTCCTGGAGTCGTAGCGCAGCACGCGGCCCGTCTGAAGGGCGATCTTGGCGAGGTTCACCAGGGTGCAGGAACGGTGGCCGTTCACCTCGTTCAGGGCGAACTTCGACCGCGTCTTCACGGCCTTCACGAAGTCGGTGACCATGGGCTCCGGATCCTTCAGGCCCTTGAGCTTCTCGGTGAAGTCCGGGATGTCGGTCTTCATGCCCTTGAAGATCCTGCCCTTGGAACCGGCGATGAACGCGGCCTGCTTGTCCTTGTTGTCGCCGTCCAGGATGATCTCCGTGCCGTCCTTGTACTTCAGGCGGACGGTCCGGAAGGTGCCCACCGCATCGGCGTCCTGGACGGGCGCGTCGGACTCGATCTCCACCGGGCTTTCGTCGTCCTTGCCGAGGATGTACTGCACGGGGTCGAGGTAGTGCTGGCCCATGTCGCCGAGGCCGCCTCCATCGTAGTCCCAGTAGCCGCGGAAGGTGCCGTGCACGCGGTGCGGGTGGTAGGGCTTGTACGGGGCGGGCCCGAGCCAGAAGTCGTAGTCGAGCTCGGCCGGGACGGGCTGCGGCTTCAGGTCCGTGCGGCCGATCCAATAGAACTTCCAGTCGAAGCCGGTCGAGGCGTTGAGGGTGACCTTGAGCGGGCCGTCGCCCAGCATGCCATGCATTACGGCCTTGCGGATGTCCTTCACCGGCACGCCCATGCCGTAGAAGTTGTCCTGGAAGCGGAACCAGGTGTTGAGGCGGAAGATGCGCCGGTGCTTCTTGACCGCCGCCACGACCGCGCGGCCCTCGGCGATGGTCCGGGTCATGGGCTTCTCGCACCAGATGTCCTTGCCCGCCTTGGCCGCCGCGATGGAGATGATGGCATGCCAGTGCGGCGGCGTGGGCACGTGGACGATGTCGATGTCCATCCGGGCCAGGACCTCGCGGAAGTCCTTGTAGCCCTTGCAGTCGGGGCCGCCGGCCTTCACCGCCTGGGCCAGGTGGTTGGAGTCCACGTCGCAGACCGCCAGCAGCTTGCAGGTGGTGTTGATCGAGTTGACGTGGCCCATGCCCATGCCCCCGGTGCCGATGACGGCGCGGGTGAGGATCTCGCTCGGGGGCGTGTGGCCCGGCCCGCCGAGCACATGCCGTGGCACGATGGCCACGGTGGCCATGGCGGCGATGGAGTTGCGCAGGAAGGTCCGACGGGTCAACGGATTCTGGGTGTTCATGCTCGGAAGATTCGGTGCAGGGACGGTGGGATGGGGAAGATGGAAACCGAAACCGGGTGGGCGGGTCACGCGAGGATTTGCCGGATCACCTCGCCTTTGACATCGGTGAGCCGGATGTCGCGCCCACCGAAGCGGTAGGTCAGGCGTTCGTGATGGATCCCGAGCTGGTGGAGGATCGTGGCGTGCAGGTCGTGCATCTCGAGGCGATCCACCACCGACTTGTAGCCCCAGTCGTCGGTCTGCCCGAGGGCCATGCCCCCGCGGACACCCCCGCCGGCCAGCCAGACCGAGAACCCGTATTCGTTGTGGTCCCGGCCGTCGCTGCCCTGGGCGAAGGGGGTACGGCCGAACTCGCCGGCCCACACGACCAGCGTCTCGTCGAGCAGGCCGCGTTGCCTGAGGTCGATGAGCAACCCGGCGATCGGCTGGTCCACGGCGCGGGCGTTGTCACCGTGGTTCTTCACCAGTCCGCCGTGGGCGTCCCATCGGCTGTAGCCGTCGACCATCGGGATGGTGAGCTCCACGAAGCGCACGCCGCGCTCGACCATGCGGCGCGCCAGGAGGCATTCGCGGGCGTAGGTCCGCGTGTGCTCGTAGGGCGCATCGAGGCCGTACAGGGCGCGGGTGGACGCCGTCTCTCGGGAGACGTCCATCAGCTCGGGGATGGTCACCTGCATCCGGGCGGCCAGCTCGTAGTTCCGGATCGCCGACTCGAGGGCGTCGACCGGGCCGGCCTGCTCGAGCCCGTGGTCGTTCAACCGGCGGACGAGGCGCCGCTTGGTCTCCTGCAATCGCGCCTGCTTCTCCGAGGGGACGACATTGGCGAGTGGCGTGCCAAAGGCCTGGAGCAGGGAGCCCTGGTGGGTCGCAGGCAGGAACCCGCTGCCGAAATTGTCGAGCCCGCCCGAGGGGATCTGCCCGCCGTTGAGCACCACGTAGCCGGGCAGGTCGTCATTGAGCGAGCCCAGGCCGTAGGTGACCCAGGCGCCCAGGCTCGGTCGCCCCTGCAGGCCGATGCCGCTGTGGAGGAAGTAGTTGGCGCTGGTGTGTTCCGGGAAGGTGGAGGTCATCGACCGGAGTACGCAGAGATCGTCGGCCTGCCGGGCGATGTGCGGAAAGAGGTCGCTGATCCAGAGCCCGCTCCGGCCATGCTGGCGGAAGGTCCAGGGCGACTTGAGGATCTTGCCGATGCTGTCGAACTGGGTCTTCTCGATCCGGCCCATGGCCTTGCGGGCGTCTTGTCCGTGGTACTTCTCGAGCAGGGGCTTGTGGTCGAAGCTGTCCACCTGCGAGACGGCCCCCTCCATGAAGAGGAAGATCACGCTGCGGGCCCGGACCCGATGGTGCGGCACCGGGACCGCCGGGGTGGCGCCGGAAGCCGCCGCGGCCAGGGCCTGCGTTCCGGAGGAGCGTGCAAGCAGGGCCCCAAGCGCCACGGTGCCGAAGCCGTTCGAGGCGCGCCGAAGCAATTCGCGGCGGCTCATCCGCGGCCCGGAAAACCCGTCGTGGTGGGGGAACGGAATCATGGTCAGGGCAGGTAGAGGAACTCGTTGGCGTTGAGCAGCGCGTGGCAGAGATCGGTCCAGGGCCCCGGATCCGATGGACTCGCGGGCTTCGCCGCATGGAAGGCCTTCAGTTCGGACAGCGTCGCCTGGCAGGATGCGAGTTCGGTCGGCGTCGGAGGCCGGTTGTACGCCTGGGCGAACAGCGCCTGGATCCGCGTGGGAACGTCGGCCTCCGGCCATTCGGCCAAGAGCCTCCGGGCCCACACCTCGGCCTGCTGGTGGAAGAACGGATCGTTCATCGCAGCCAGGGATTGCGCCGGCACATTGGTGACATTGCGCCGGCCCACGGTGCTGAAGGGCGTGGGGAAATCGAAGGCCTGGAGGGTGGTCGGCAGGAAGTTGCGCCGAAGGGCCGTGTAGAGGCTGCGGCGCCCGTCGCCGTCGAGCGGTCCGCTCTGGTCGGGACGTCCGCGGCCGATCACGAACTCGGTGAGGTGCACCGGCACCGGCGTGCCCGCCATCGCGGGATTGAAACGTCCGGAGACGACGAGCAGCGCATCGTGGATGGCCTCGGCCTCCAGACGCCGGACGGGCATCCGGTGCCACCACCGGTTCGCCGGGTCCAATTCGGGCGCGCGGGTGTCGCTGTCACGGCTGCCCATGGCGTAGGTCTGGGTGAGCAGCAGGCGACGGATGAGCCGCTTGGTGGACCAACGGTCGACGTGGACGAATTGCCAGGCCAGGTGATCGAGCAACTCGGGATGCGTGGGGCGTTCTCCGAGGGCGCCGAAGTTGTCCACCGTGGGTACCAGGCCGCGGCCGAACAGGTGATGCCATACCCGGTTGACCCAGACGCGGGCGACCAGCGGATTGCCCGGGTCAGCCAACTGGCGGGCGAGTTCCAGGCGACCGCTGCCACCCGTCGGCTGGATGGGCTTGGCTCCCGTGAAGGCGGCCGGAAGGCTGCGCGGGGCCAGGATGCCCGGCTTGAAGGGCTTGCCGCGGACCAGCACCTGCTCGTCGACCCCGGTGCCGTCCATCCAGGCGACCGCGGTCCGGCTTTGCCAGGCGACCTTGCCGGCCAGCGCCTCCTGCTCGCGGACGAGTTGCCGGGAGAGTTTGCGGTACTCGGCATCCGTCGCCAGGCCCGACAGTTCCGGGTGTTGGAGCCACCAGTCGGCCCATCGGAGGACCGCGGTGGGCGGCGTGTTCGTGCTGCGGCCCTCGAGCCAGTCGCAGGCCTCCAGCGCGCGCTTCTGGAGCGCATCCACCAGGTCTTTCGCCAGGGTGTCACGGCGGGCTCCGGCCATCAGGGCCACGGGCTGCCACGTCGGGACCGTCTCCGATTCCACCACCTGGAGGATCTCGAGTTCCCGATCCCCGTCGGGACCGAACTCGAGGTGGGCCCGATGACCGGAATACGCTTCAAGCCCTTGGCTGACCCATTGGGGCTCCAGCGAATCTCCGGTGTCGAAGGTCTGGTTCAGCGCTCCATGCAGCGGTCCCTCGACCATCAGGTGCGAATCGACCGAGGCGAAGACCTTGACGCGGCCGCGGAGGAGGTAGTGCAGTCGACCCGATTGGAGCGTGACCGTGGGGGTGCGGAGCATGCGGCCGGCACGGGCGGCCGATCCGATGCGGCCGGAGTCGTTCTCATTGCCGGGAGTGTTGGACAGGCGGTTCCAGAAGGCGTCGCGCCGGGCCGCCCCGAGGTCCACGACGCGGGCGATAGGACGTCCCTCGGTCAGCCCCGCCACCAGGGTGCCCGCCGGCAGGGGGCCCGGTCCGAAGGCCTCGCCATCGGCCTTCCACGGCTGGGCATCGGGTCGGGTGAAATCGGCGATGATCCGCCGGGCCGGCAGCACCTCCGCGTCCGTGACCGAGGGGGTCCCGATGCGGGCCTCCGGCTGGACCAGCGGGTGCAGCAGGTGTTGGCGGTTGGTCTTGGCTCGTTGCAGTTCGGCGACCCAGGCCGAGATCTCTGGGGTCGTGGATTCGCCCTCCAGCGCTTGGTTCAGCGTCGAGCCCAGGCGTTGGGCGGTGGGCCGAAGCACCGTGCCTGCGCGCCGGGCCAAGGCGGGCAGGTGTCGGCCTCGGAGTTCCTGGAGTTCGTGGGCCATGCACCGGTTGTTCTCCATGGCCTCGAAGCGGACCTGCCGGTAGTTCGAACTCAGGATGAATCCCGACATGGCGTAGTAGTCCTGGCTCCGGATGGGGTCGAACTTGTGGTCGTGGCAACGGGCGCAGGCGACGGTCAGGCCCAGGAACGACTTCGTGAAGACGTCGATCTTGTTGTCGATGCGGTCGCATTCGTCCTGGCGGATGTCCACGGGCGAGTGGACCTCCTCTCCCAGGAAGGCCCACCCGGTGCCCAGCACCGATTCGTTGTGGTCGGTCCCCGGGCGGAGGCGCGGCGGTTGGAGCAAGTCGCCGGCGAGGTGCTCCATGAGGAAGCGGTCGTAGGGGACATCCTGATTGAAGGCCCGTACGAGGTAGTCGCGGTATTGCCAGGCGTTGGCGATGGCGAAGTCGGACTCGTGGCCGCGCGACTCGGCGTAGCGCATCAAGTCCATCCAGTGGCGGGCCCAGCGTTCGCCGAAATGGGGCGACGCCAGCAGCCGGTCGACGGCGTTCTCCCGCGCCTGAGGGCTGGCCTCCCGGTCGAGTCGTTGCTGGTCTTGAGGCGTCGGTGGCAGCCCTGTCACCGCGAAGCTGGCCCGCCGCAGCCACACCGAGTCTGGCACGGGATCGGCGGGGCGGAGCCAGCGCTCCTCGAGGGGTTTCAGGATGAAGTGATCGATGGGGTCCGCGGCCCACTGCGTCCGGCGGATCGCCGGGATTTCCTGACGTTGGGGCGGCTCCCACAGCCAGGCCTGCGCGTTGCGGCGTTCCTCGAGGTTGAACGTGTCCTTGGCCGGGGCCTCCGCGGTGTCACCGCCGGGCCACGGCGCACCGGCCGCCACCCAGCGGCGGAAATCCTGCCGCACCGCCGCGGGCAGTTGGGCCTGTTTCGGCGGCATGGCCAGATCGCGGTCGGAGTGGTCGAGGGCGCGGATCAGCCAACTCGACTCCGGCTTGCCGGGCACGACGGCGGGACCGGTGTCACCGCCAGCGAGGAGTGCGGCGCGGGAATCCACCCGCAATCCACCCTGAATCTTCTTCGCCGTGGCGCTGTGGCACTCGTGGCAGTGTTCGACCAGCGCCGGCCGGATCCGTTGTTCGAAGAACTCGAGGCGGGCCGCGGGGTCGGCGTCCGGGCCCTCGGCGAGCAGCCTCCCGGTGATCGAGGCCAGCAGGGCGAGGCGCAGCAAGGGTTTCATGCAGGTGACAGGGTGCAACGGTAGGCTCAGGAGCCATCCGGCGGGGAGGTCTTTTTTGGGCCGGCGGCGCCTGCCGCCGACCGCAGGCCGCCCCACCGCTTCCGGACCCTCCAGAACTTTTGCCTTGGGCTCGCGGGCAAGGGGTTGGAAGGTTTCCATCAGTCCCATGAACTTCGCTCCTCGCATTCCATTCCTGTCTTCCACCGCCTGGGTCCTCGTCCTCGCGGCCGCTTCCACCGGCCTGGCCGAAGACAAGGCCGCGTCATCGATCCGCCATTCGTACCTCGTGATGGGGGCCAAGACGGCCATCATCGGTGAAGACGGGAACGCCCACTGGGAATACCGGGGTGGAACGCGCGACGGATTCGTGCTGCCCAACGGGAACGCCCTGCTGGCCTGGTCGGACCGGGTCGAGGAGGTGACGCCCGCCAAGCAGGTGGTCTTCTCCTACACCCGCAATCCGGAGAACTCCGAGATCGGCACGGTGCAGCGCCTCTACAACGGCAACACGCTGGTGACCGAGTTGGGCAAGCGCCCCCGATTGCTGGAGGTCGATGGACGTGGCGCGATCGTCCATGAGACGACCCTTCAGCCCGAGACCGACAACGCCCACATGCAGACCCGCATGGCCCGGCAGTTGAAGAACGGCAACTACCTCGTGCCGCACCTGCTGGCCTTCGCGGTCAAGGAATACACCCCGGATGGGAAGATCGTGGCCACGCTGCGGACCGACCTGGCCGAGCTGGGTGGCCGTCCGGCCGAGAACTGGCCCTTCACCGCCATCCGTCTCGACAACGGCAACACCCTCGTTTCGCTGACCCATGGCAACCAGGTGGCCGAGTTCACCCAGAGCGGTGCGATCGCCTGGAAGGTGACCAACGACGATGTGGGCGGCCTTTTCAAGGATCCCTGCGGCTCCCAGCGCCTGGCCAACGGCAACACCGTGGTCGGCAGCCATGCGGCCAACGAGGGCACCTCGATGGTCGAGCTGAACCGCGATCGCAAGATCGTCTGGACCAGCGACCACCCGCTGGCCGCCGGCGTGCACCACTTCCAGATCCTCACGACCAATGGCCGCCAGGAGCCGGGCGTTCCGATGAAGTAGGCGGGTGATATTCGTCACCTGAACGCCAACTCCGCCGGCATCAGATGCTCACGGCTCCTGAGTCAGTCCAGCGGGGAGGACGCCGGTTTCGCCACTCGGTGGAGCACCGGGCTGGGGTTGCGCATCCATCACTTTCACCAGGTTGAGGTATCCGCCATGACCGGTGGCGAACTGACGGAAGCCGAATCGGGTGTATAGCTTGATGTCGGCGTGGTTCTCGGGATGGACGCCGAGCGACACCCGAGGAAACCGGTTGGAAGCAGCGGCGAGATACCGGGCGAGCAAGGCGGTGCCGAGCCCCTGTCGCTGGAAGGCTGGGAACACCGCAATCCCCAACTGGGGTGTGTGCTCGTCATGGAAGGCACCGCCCTGCAGCGGAGGAAGCATCAACCGGCTGAGGATGCCTCCGGCGACGGAGCCATCGCTCGCGATGGCAAGAAACCCGAGGTCCGTTCCGTTGGAGCCCCAGTCCTGGACATAAGCGGCAACCTGCGGGTTCGACAGAACGGATCTCGGCCGCCTTGGGCCGGTGGGGGGATCCCAGAGCGCCTCGTAGAGCAGATCCCAGAGAATCGGCTGATCGGCGGCCACGATCTCGCGAATGGAGTGGAGCAGGGAGTTCAAAAATGGTTTCGGCGACCCAGCCCTCCTGCTGGGAGGGTCGTCGGATGTCCAGGAGGATGGAATCGGTCGCCGCCATGGATCCAGACGCATCGTTGTTCCAAGCGCGCCGGAACCAACGGAGGATCCGGGATGGTGTCCAGTGGTTCCGGAACGTTCCGGCGCAAGGGTTGGCCGAGGATCCGTTATGGTGCCCCGGGCGTCAGTTGCCCGCAGTCTGGCGGGCGGGGGTGAGGGGGACGGGGTACAGGATGACCTCGAGAGACCCGGAGCCCGGGTCGAAGGCGCGGACGATGCCCTCGAAGCCCGCGGTGTAGAGTCGCTTGCCGTCGGGTGAGAAGCGCAGGGCGAAGATCGGACCGGCATGACCCTTGAGGGTCGCCCGGCGCTTTCCGGTGGCGGTCTCGTACACGCGGACCTCGGTGCCGGTGCCGCCGGCCGCCAGCAGCGTGCCGTCGGGGCTGAAGGCGACCGCATGCACCGGGCCGGGCTGACGCTCGAACTCGCGCGCCAGGTTCACGTCGTTGTTGCCGGCGGTGCGGTCCTGGTTCTCCTTGGCCCGATAGACCCGCAGGCCGCCCTCGGCACCGCCATAGGCCGCCAAGTCCTCACGCGGGTGGCGCACCATGCAGTCGATGGGCTCGAGCAGCTTGTTGATGTCGTCGATGAACTGGCCGCTGCCCGCATCGATGAGCTTGATGGCCCGATCGCGGCTGGCGCTGAGGAACCGCGATCCGTCGGCCAACCAGGCGGTGCGGAAGACCCAGTCGCTGTGGTTGTCGAACTTCACCAGTTCCTTGCCGTCGAAAACACGGGTCACCCGCACGCTCTTGTCGGCGCCACCGGTGGCGACCCGGGTGCCGTCGGGCGACCAGGACAGGCCGAACACCGAATCGGTGGCGAGGCGGAACGACTGGGCCTGGCGGGCCTCGGCGACGTCCCACACCTGGATCTCACCGAATCGGGCGGGGGCGCCGCCGCTGACGCCGAGGGATTTGCCGTCGGGCGAGAAGGCCAGGGACTCGATGCGGGGCGATTCGCCGACCAGGCGACCGGTCAGCGACCAGGCGTCGGTGTCGAGCAGCAGCACTTCGTGGTAGCCCGCCACGGCCAACCGCCTGCCATCGGGCGACACGTCGAGGGCGCTGATCACCGGGGGGAGCGCGTAGGTCGGGGGTTCCTTGAGCTTGGTCGAGTAGGCGTCGGCCGGGGTGTCGTCCTTGGCCCCTTCCTGGATCCAGCGGGTGATGAGGGCCACTTCCTGCGCGGAGAGGGCATCGCCCTCCTTGGGCATGTCGGGCTCCTTGCCCGAGATGGAGGCGATGATCAGCGACTTGGCAGGGTCTCCGGCGACGAAGTTGGGGCCTTCCTTCCCGGGCTTCATCAGGCCGGCGAAGGTCGAGGTGTCGACCTCGCCCTTGAGCTTGTTGGGATTGTGGCAACCGTTGCAGGAGCGCTTGAAGAGGGGCGTGACGTCGCGCCACCACGAGACGGGCTTGTCGGCGGCCAAGGCCGTGGTCGAGAGGTTGGCCACGGTCATCAGGGCAGCCAGGAGCATGCCGGACCGTCGCCGCCCTGGCATGGCGGCGAGGTTCGGGGTCAGCGCGGCGGAGGGCGAGGCGATCCGGGAGGTCATGGCTTGGCCGATGGGGTGGACGGTTTGGATTCGGGGGGCTTGGCCGGGGCATTCGATGGCTTCGGCTTCTTGGCATCGGTCTTCGCGGAATCCGTCTTGGTCGACTCGGTCTCGGGCGCGGTGAGGGTGAGGTGGACGGGTTGGGTCTTCTGCCGCCAGATGCGGTCCTGATGCGTGGAACTGGCGGCGACCCGGAAGGTGTGTTCCTTGCCGGTCTGGGCCTTCGACGTGGCCTTCAACCGGATCGTGGCCTCGGTCTTGTTGGTCCGGATCGGGGACACCGTGGCCTCGACCCCCTGGGGCAGGTCCTCGAGACGGAGGTCGATCTCGCCGACCGCACCGCGGCGGTCGACCTTGACCACGAACTCGGTCTGGTTGGCCTCGGAGGAGGTCCCCTCGGGCAGCGCCACGGCCGACAGGCGGACGGGGTCGGTCCGGAAGAAGGGCGATCCCGGCAGCATGGCGGTGAGGAACAGGGGGATGGGCTGCACGGTGAACGGCACCGAGGTCGGCGCGTGGGTCACGACGCTGCGTCCCTTCGCGGTGGCCTCGGCGCGGATCATGAGCGGGCGGATGCCCGTCTCGGCATTCTGGGCCACCTGCAACGCGAGGCGGGCACGCGCCTGGCCCGGGGGCACGGTGACCGCAGGGATCGAGACGCCGGCGAGATCCTCGGCGACGAGGCGCACCTCGCCGTCGAATCCGTCCCGACGCTGGACCCGGACCTCCAGGGTCGCGGCCGAGTTCTGTTCGGCCAGCAGGCTGGCCGGTGCGACGCTGAGGTCGAACGGCACCCCGGGCAGCACGGTCAGCCAGGCCATCTCGGCAAACGCCACCGGCCGGGTGATCGGCTTGCCCTGGTGGTCTCCGAGGGCCGTGGCCTTCAGCGGGACATACCCCAGGGCGGCGTCGCTGTTGGCGGAGATCACCCACCATCCGATCGAGGCGCCCGGACCCAGGATCAGCGGTGCGGCCCAGGCGCCCGGGGGCAGGCCCGAGGGTTCGATGCGGACCAGGCCGTCGAAACCGTTTCGGCGATCCACGTCGCAGCGCACGGCCACCGAGCCGCCCTGGGCCACGCGGAACCGCCCGCCGCCGATGCGGACGCCGAAATCCGGGGTGCGGTCCGCCGGTTGCAGGATCATCCGGTAGCCGAAGCGGTCTCCGCCGCGCTGGGTGAGGTCGCGCACGGTGAGGCGGTATTCGGCGTCCTTCTTGGCGTCGAACTCGATGCGCGCATCCGGGCCTGCGGCATCGTCGTTGCGCTGGAGCACCGCGCCGTTGGTGTCCGAAAGGGTCAGGAGGGCGTCGAGGCGCGAACCGAACGCTCGGGCCTGCACTTCGATGATCCAGCGCTGGTCGGCCGGCGCCTTGAAGCGGAACACATCCACATCCTTCTCGGACCCGATGCGGCCATGGACCACCCGGGGGAGGCCGAGGGACTGGGCCTGCTCCGAAGTGTCGTTGGGTTCGGTGTCGGCGGTCTCCTCGAGGTCACCCACCTCGAAGGGCAGGGGGTTGGAATGGCCAATCGGGGTGCGGGCCCGGACCTCCTGTCGGCCCAGCGGGGCCATCGGTGCGATCTGGAGCGGCAGGGTCTCGACGCCCTCGAGGTTCCTTCCGATCCACTTGAGCTCGACCGACGAGCCCCGGCGCCCACCGAAGGGGAGGATCGATTCCAGGTAGGGCAGGTGACCGGCCACAAGCCGGTAGCGATAATCGGAGCCGCCCTGATAGCGCAGGTCGTGGATCTCCACCACGAGGTCGCCGTCGGTGACCGGGGTGTATTCGATGAAGGGGTCCAGCCCGTGGGCATCCTCGCTGCGGGTCAGTTCCTTGCCCGCGGCGTCCCGCAGGATGAGGTTGGCGTCCAGCGGGGATCCGTCGCGATTGGCCTGGAGGTCGAAGATCAAGGCCTTGCCGGCGCTGGCCTTGAACCGGAAGAAGTCCGACTCGGTGTTCGTGGTCAGCACGCCCGACACGGCCACCGGCAGCGTCAATGGGGCGGCTTTGGCCAAGGTCACGTTCGTGCGCGGGTCGGGAAGTTCCGGCAGGTCGCTGAGCTGGAGGGTGAGCGGGTTGGACACCCCATGGGGGCCCGCCACCCGCACTTCGCGGGGTCCGAGCGCCGCATCCGGGGTCGAGACCCAGTGGAAGGTGAGGGCCTGTTGCGAATTGGCCGCACCGCTCGAGAGCCCACCCGCCGATCCCTCGAGGGCCACGGCCGACGCCTTCGGGGCTCCCGGTCGGGCAGAGACCCCGCCGCCCTGGACCAGCACCTGCGCGATGCCCTCGAGGGCGTCTCCCTTGAGGGTGATCTCCTGGGTGGTTCCGCGTTGGAGCCAGGTGACGGAGGCCGAATCGAGTCGGGGAGGGGTCTGAGCCAGCACGCCGGGAAGGCAGGTCCAGAGCAGGGACAGGGCCGACAGGGCGAGCAGGACCGGGGGGACTCTCATGGGGAGGCGGTGCGGCGTCCCGACGCCGGAGGCGCCGGGTCGATTCGGTCGCGGGGCGGCGGGAGCACGCGCGGGTGGAAGGGACGGTCAGCCGGGCTCAGCCGAAGAGGGCGGTGACGGGTTCGGCCTGCACCAACTCGCGTGGTTGGTTCAGGTGGTTCATGACGATGGTGTGCGGGTCGATGCCCAGCGCATGGTACACCGTGGCGACGATCTGCGTGGGGTGCACCGGCGTCTCGATGGGCGACGATCCGGTCGCATCGGACTTGCCATGGAGGGCTCCGCGCCGGATGCCCGCCCCGGCGATCAGAGCCGTGTAGCAATAGGGCCAATGGTCTCGACCGTCGGGTGAATTGGTGTTTCCGCTGGTGCTCACGCCGAGGCGGGGGCTTCGGCCGAATTCGCCGAGGGCCACCACGAGGGTCTCCTTCAGCAACCCGCGCTGATCGAGGTCTTCCAGCAGTGCGCTGAGTCCGGAGTCGAGCTTGGGGCAATGCAGGTTGCGCAACGGGCCGAAATTGGCCGCGTGGGTGTCCCAGGCATCGACGGTCGGGTCGCCGTTGGCCACCGCGGGCCAGTTCATCTGCACGAACCGCGTGCCGGATTCGAGCAGGCGGCGGGCCAGCAGGAGACCCTGGCCGAAGGTGTGGCGACCGTACTGGTCGCGCAGGGAGTCCTTCTCTTTCGACAAGTCGAAGGCGTCGCGCGCGCGGCCGCTGCTCACGAGGTCGAAGGCCTTCTGATAGTAGCGGTCGAGGGCGTACTTCTCGACGGCCTTCTCCATCTCGGGCATGGCGTCGTTCACGGCCTTGAGGAGCGTGGACCGCCGGTCGAGGCGTTCCTTGGTGACCTCCTTGCGCAAGGTCAGGTCGTCCAGATTGATGCCCTTGGCCGGGTCCTGGTAGAAGTAGTAGGGGTCGTAGGCCGCGCCGAGGAAGCCGGCCGTGCCACCCTTGCCGATGACGTTCGATTCCTGCAGGGGACGCGGCAGCATCACGAAGGGCAGCATCGGGATGTCCAGCGGCTTGAGGCGCGAGATCTGGGCGCCCATGTGGGGGAAATCGTTGGGCGCCGGGGGCTCCAACTGGCCCGAGGGCGACACGCGGTCGGGCGTGTAGCCGGTCATGATCTGGTAGATCGCCGCTGTGTGGTTGAAGAGGCCCGCCGGCGTGTAGCTCATCGAACGGATGAGCGTGGCCCGGTCGATTTGCTGGGCCAGCTTGGGCATCACCTCGCTGAGCTGGATGCCGGGCACCTTGGTGCGGATGGGCTTGAAGTCGCCTCGCACGTTGGACGGCGCATCGGGCTTGGGGTCCCAGATGTCGATGTGGCTCGGGCCGCCCTGCAGGTAGATCATCAGCACCTGTTTGGCCGAACCCCAGCCGTTCTTGGGCTGGCCGGGCGCGGGCCCTGCGGTCTTCGGTTGCTCGGCCTGGAGCCGCAGGATGTCGGCCAGGCTCAGGCCGAGCAGGCCCGCGCCGCCGAGGCGCATGAATTCACGGCGGTTGAAACCGTCGCAGGTGGCGCCGGAGAGGCCGGGGATGGAGATCATGGTGGGTTCGGGTTCGGGTGGCGGTGCCGTGGAGGAGGTACGGTGGACTGGGCGCGGCAGGTCAGCGGTTGAAGAGGAAGGCCGGGCTGTTGATCAAGGCCCAGGCGAGGTCCTGTGCCCCTTCGAGGCGCTCGGCCCCCTGCCCGAGGCGGATGCTCGACAGCTCCTTGGCGGTCGGCGGCCGGTTCAGGCAGCTCAGGTAGATCTCCTCGATCACCTTGCGGTCGTCCGCGAACTCGGACACCAGTTGGGAGAAGCGGTTGTCGGTGCGGCTCACGCACTCGCCCAGCGTCTTGCCGTTGATGAGGTTGAGGGCGTGGGAGAGCGTCACGTTGCTGCTGCGCTCGCATTCGCAGGCGCTTTGGCGCTTGGGCCGGCCGAAGAGGCTCAGGAAGTCGTTGCCCGGCACAAGTCCGTCGGGCAGTTGCGCGGCGCGCATCCCCTCGGGAAGGTTGGAGAATTGAAGGGGGCGACCCGTGGCCACCGCGATGGAGTCGAGCATCTGCTCGGCGCTGAGCCGTCGGGGCAG
>Ga0194118_10000710_pt1 | contig 53517 bp, 42 predicted proteins | sample TA2MahsurfametaG_2_FD_148662 | JGI IMG/M metagenome (GOLD analysis project Ga0194118, IMG submission 148662) | Freshwater microbial communities from Lake Tanganyika, Tanzania - TA2015013 Mahale N5 surface | ecosystem: Environmental > Aquatic > Freshwater > Lake | place: Tanzania: Lake...
GGGGGGGGGGGGTGGGGGGGGGGGGGGGGGGGGGGGGGAGGGGGGGGGGGGGGGGGGGGGGGGGGGTGTGGTGATATAACCTGTGTGGATGGTGGGGTTAATGGCGGGGCGGGATGGCGGTTCGGTTGTTAGCCATCCGTCGTAAAAAACCGTAAAATGATCTCATTTAGCGTCATACACCCTCCCGCAAGAAGTGCGATGAACCCAGCAATATAAGGCCCATATTTCGACATCGCCTCGCTATACTGCCCCATCTCTGACGAACAAAGCATCTGTTGATTGATATATGCGTACATGATACCCGCCTGAACCAGTAGTAAAATATTCACCGCAATATCGAATGTCACATACGTTTCGGCTACATGTCCCGAGTTGATTTTTTTATAATATACGGTGTTTTGGTAAATAATCCAACCAAGAAGGGCCATGAACAGGGTGATTGGAACCACGTTAAGCAAACTCATTCGCATGATACAACCTGGTTTGTCTGGGTTGTATTTATTTAACGTGATGCTTACGATGGTAATCATGAGGCAAGCGGTCCATAGTAGCGTCAAGTAGTAAAAGATATACGACTTAAAATATACGGTGACCTCCTTTTTCATATTGGACGAGTCTTTTTTCTTGATTTCATCTTTGATAAGGGAAACATCGGTTAAACTATTTACATCGCTAAATGAAGGAGCAGCATTTTCATTATAACTATACTGAAAAATCATTTTGATGACAATCGTGATGATGATTAACATCGAAAATATTTTGAATGACGGGACTAAGTCATTTGGTCCTGATATATTTTCCATTACGTAAGCGAATATGTCGGTTATACACTATTTAGATAATAATTACATAGTGTATATAGCGACGGAGAACAGCGACGGAGGAAAGCGACGGAGGACAACCACGATGAAAACGATTGTTGTTACCGGCGGTGCCGGATTTATTGGAGCCAACCTTTGTAAGTATCTTCATGATGAAAGCCAAGAAAACAAGATTATTTGTGTGGATAATCTCATTACAGGAAACCTAGACAACCTTCTACAAATTCTCTCGAGTTCGCGTTTTCATTTCATCGATTATGATATTACGAAGCCGGTTTGTCCCGCATTATTTGGCGAACACGTCGATGAAATCTATCATCTCGCGTCGATTGCGTCTCCTGAAAAATATAAAAAATACCCGATGGAGACCCTCTTGACGTCGATTAACGGCACCCAACGTGTGTTGGATTATTGTGTCTTATATAACTGTAAAATGCTCTTTACTTCTACAAGTGAGGTATATGGCGACCCTTTGGTTCATCCACAGCCCGAGACCTATTACGGAAATGTGAATACGGTGGGGGAGCGGTCATGTTATGACGAGGGGAAGCGCGTGGCGGAGACGCTGATCTACGAATACCAGAAACGGTTCCCGGAGTTAGAGTTGAAGGTTGTGCGTTTGTTCAATACCTATGGTCCGCGGATGGACTTGAATGACGGGCGAGTAATTACCAATTTTATTCGTCAGATAAAGCGTGGCGAGGCGATTACGATTTACGGGGATGGAACACAAACCCGGTCGTTTTGCTACGTGGATGATACGGTGCGTGCGTTGGTGGCGATGATGGCGGCGCGGCGCACGGATGTTATTTCGGTCGGGCCTGTAAATATTGGCAATCCTGGTTGTGAATTCACGATGAACGAGCTCGTGGATGTGTTTCGGCGGGCGTTACAGATGTCAAGACATGATGACAACTGCGCATTTGCGGTGAAATACTTGCCGAGGACCCAAGATGACCCGATGTGTCGCCGGCCGGTAATTACGAAGGCGGAAGAATTGTTTGGATTCAAGTGTGACGTAGGATTGGAAGAGGGCATACGCCGCGTTTGGGAGTATTTTCGGTAGTGGTGTAAATAACATTTACTTCTTCACTTCTTCTTGAAATATCCAAACTTCGGTTTCGGTTTAGGTGGTGCAGCCGCATCCGCCGCGATCCACTCATGTAACACCGCCGCCGCACACGTCATATAATTCCCGTGTTTTTCTGCGAACCCTTTTAGCGCGACAAACGCGGGTTTCGACATTTTCGCCGTTTTATGAAAGATATACGGTCCATATCTTCCATATCGTATTGTTGTATTTTCGTCGATGGTGCGCATAATTTGCCCTTGATACGGTGCCGTAGCGGGTGTTGTGTTGGCCATTTCATCGCCGTCTTCTGCTGTGCCTACCGAACCCGCAGCACCAGTCGTTTTTTCTATAAAAGCAATCACGTCTTGTAACGAGAGGTCGAATTCGGATTTACCGCCTCTGCCGCCGCCGCCCAACAACGGCTTTAACGAGAGATTCATACTTCCCCAGACAATATACGCTCCATATTTACCGCTCTTGATAATAATATCCTGGCCTTGATATTGACCCATCATGCGGCCGCCTCCTGCGACAGATACAGGTGTTGGTGCTGTCGTGGTCCCGGTGGGTGTGGGTGTTTTGCCTACGGTTCCGCCACCGCTATTTACATCGATTTCGCCTAGCATATACGCGAGAGAATACTCCCCACGCTGGATCTTGGAGTATTCTAGGTCTGGTCGCACACTTTTAAATACGAATTTTGGTTTCTTTACGCTAGTGTGTATCGTTTGCGATACACCATCGTCGGCGTCAGTGTCGCCCGTGTCGCCGTCGTCATCGCTCGCTTCACTTGCATCGCCGTCTTCGCTATCCGCGTCGCTGTCCGATACCCGACACCGGATGACCGGTCCATTCCTCCCCATGATATACGAATGTCTGTCATCGATTTGGATTTCTTCTTTGATGACACCTCGCTCTTTCAGTTCTTGTAATTGCGTCGTTACATCAAACCAACATTTATAACAGAGTTCATGCCATATCATTCCACCGGTTGCGATTTCATCCAGCTGATTCTCCATATTCTTCGTGAATTCGTATTCAAAGAGGGGCGCGAAATGCGTCATGAGGAATTCGATGACGATGATTCCGAGAGGTTGAATAACGAGTTTCCTTGTCTCTCCACCAATCTCTCGAACTTCCGTTTTTGATTCTATCTTTTTGTCTGCGCCGACGGTGTATTCACTACATTCGAGAGATTTACCGCGGACATCTTGGAGTTTCACATATCCGCGTTCTTGAATTTTATCGACGAGTGATGAGAATGTAGATGGGCGGCCGATTCCCATTCTCTCGAGCATCTGAACGAGACCCGACTCTGTATAATGCGATTTTGAGTTGCGAAGCGAACATTTGGTCATGATACGTTTGAATGGCATCGTGTGGGCGGTCGATGCGGTGCTCACGGAGGAGGCAGCGAGAGATGCGAAATACGTGTATTCTTTTGCTTCGGGGTCATACCCACCCGTGACGAGTTTCCACCCCGGTTTTATGACTTGTTCTGCTGTGTAGCGGTATTCACAGGATTGACCCGCAACCGCGACAGGCGATGTGATTGCCATGGTGAGAGTTTGACATATTGCTGGCGCCATTAAACTCTCGAGCGTATTTCGATGAATCATAGAATAGAGCCGATGTTCGGTCGGATGACACGATTGGGGAAGTAAAGTTCGAGAGATATCTGTGGGACGGATGGCTTCATGGGCTGCCGACGCTTCTTCGGTGGCCTTTGCTCCCTTCATCGTTGAGAGATTTCCAAGAAGAAGATCATCTGTCGAAGTACCTTCTCCTCCAAATCGTTTGAGAATATAACTTCGTGCTTTCGTTGCGAAATCTGCTGAATATACCTTACTATCTGTTCGCATATACGTAATATATCCTTGCTCATATAATTTCTGTGCCACTGACATGGTGAGCTTCGGCGAGAGATGAAGTTCATTACTTGCGGCTTGTTGAAGCGTGCTCGTGGAATAGGGTGATGGCGGTGCCTTTGTCGCCTTCTTGGGTGCGCCGACCGTCGCACGAAACCCTGTATCTGGCGCCGCTGCTGTTTCACGGATGAAGAGTTCGAGAGATTCAGCCGAAGAAGAAGAACCTCCGAGAGATTCGATTTCTCTCGAGAGATGGAATGTAAGATTAAGTTTAGTGAAGATTCCAGAGACCGTATAAACCATCGTTGCTGTTGATGCTTCAATCTCTTTGTAATTCTCGTAGATGAGGCGAAGAGCAGGAGTCTGACAACGACCTGCTGAGAGATTTGTATGTGCGACATACGTCCATAAAACAGGAGATATTTTATACCCGACCACGAGGTCAAGCACCTGACGTGCCTGTTGTGCGAGCACGAGAGACATATCAATCGTGCGAGGTGCGCCGACGGCGGCTTTTAGCGCGGGTTCTGTGATTTCATGGAACACGATGCGTTTGGTTGTTTCTACCGAGAGATGGAAGACTTGACAGAGGTGCCATGCGATAGCCTCGCCTTCACGGTCGTCGTCTGTGGCGAGGATGACTTCGGCTGCGTCAGCGATGGCGGCACGGAGTTTCGCGACTTGGGCGTGCTTGGACGACATGACTGAAAACTTGATGGCGAATTCGTTTTCGACTGCGATGGATTTCAGACCGTTGGCAATCTCTCGGATATGCCCGAAACTGGCGAGACACATGTATTTATCTTTGCCGAGGTAGGTCTCGATTTTCTGGCACTTCGCGGGGGATTCCACGATAAGGAGGGTGCGGGTATTACCTTTATTGTGATGAGCCGATATGCTGGAACGGGATGGAGCAGATACGGCGGAGGTGGTGGCAGGGCGAGTAGATGCGGTGGCGGCAGAAGGCTTGATTTTAAACTTGGGTGGCATTACAGTTGTGTATATTGTAAATGATATACAACATACACATTCAATTTTATACTTGTTTGCCTACACTATACGATTCAAATCCACAGCTTAAACACATCTCTCGTATATTCTTATTATACTAGATGTCCATTTCCGTATGTATTCGACTCGGTGTTAGTGCGGGTGTTCCGTTGGAGTTCAATACAATCTCCACAATCCAGAAATTATTTGACAAATATAGTGTTTTCATTTATGGTATTCGCGACACCTCTATCAATTACGATCAACAAAATGAATGCTTTGATAAAGGTATTTTAGATGTGCTTATGCGAACGAACAGCGAAGATGAATTCAACGCGAAACTTGTTGAGATTGCGGAGTTTAGAAAAGACGAGAATATAACATGCCTGCGTAGAAGGAAAGAATATGTTGCGCATGACGAATACGCAGCATATAAAAAGTGTTTTATTATGGACGATGACGCCGAACCCGATGTGGAATACAAACCATTCAAACTTGGCGAACTATGGTTTGAATTTTTTGACCACTGTTCATCGTTGGATGCGGATTTTGATATCGACCGTAAATCGAGTTATGATACGGTAGGTAGCGCACATAATTTTATGGCGCGTATAACGAAAAGTGTCGAATATTTCAAGGAACTTGGCATTTCCGAAGAGAATATCGATATTACACATTATAATGTATTGAGTATGTAAATGAACACCGATTCCGTCGCCAACTCCAAATGGTATAAATCTCTCAGGCAATCTCCCCTGACTCCACCCAATTGGGTCTTTCCCATCGCATGGACGATTTTGTATGCGCTCATCATCGCGTCGGGTGTCGTATTTCTCTCGTCGCCTGCGTTCAACACTATTAGTGCCGGCGTGAGATCGGCCGGTTTCTTCTACTATTGTGGTGCGTGGATCTTCAATCTCTCGTGGTCGCCGCTCTTTTTCACCCTCCAACGCCCGGACCTTAGCTTCGTCGTGATTTTAGGGATGCTCGCATTCATCGTGCTTACTATCCGTGCCTTTTACTCCGTGAGCCGCCTCGCGGCGTATTTACTCGTGCCGTACATGCTGTGGGTATCCTTTGCGACGTATTTGAACGGATATATTGTTTTTATGAATCCGGTGCTGCCGCGGTCCCTGCCTCCTGCGCAGCCTTGAAATCGGCCCAGCTCATCTTTTTCTCTGGAATCGCCGGTCTCGATGTCTTCGCTGCTTTTGCCGCCGTTTTTTTATCTTTCTTTGCCTGCTCTGCGTCTAAATTCTCGGACCGTTTGAGCGCACTATCGATGTAAATACTCTTCAAAATTTTACCAACTTCGAATGAACCTTCATGTTGGTCCAATTTACCGTCCTCGATCTCTCGCAAGATTTGTATCATCCTGAACAGAAGTTTTAGGTCGATTTCGCCCTTTTTCAATTTGTTGAATAAATCCGTATAGAACTTAAAGAGAAAGGCGCAGCGAGACACGCAAATCGCGTCAAATTGTTTGGGGTTGGATTTGGCTAAACGCCCGTAATCCTGTCTGAGTTTTATCATCGTTGTCACATCGGTGTAAATCTGCGAACTATGCTTGACGCGGCGGATAACCTCGGTATGGTCTTCTGTTCCATTTGCCTCGATGAGTTTTTGAAGGTGAATGCGTTGTTCGTCGTCCATTTCGCGGATATGTATATATTACGCGGATAGTATTTAGACTTCTTTCAAACGCGTTGCGACCAATTTTTATTCGCAGGTATATATATATCAATAATCAGTAAGACGTAATAAAAGAAGGAATAAAGGTCATGTCACTTAAAGTACAAGAAGCACCGCAAGCGCCGAGTTATGCGGCGGCAAGCATTCAAGTGCCGGCAAATATCGCGACACCGCAAGCAACGATGGAAAATGTAAAGGCGCAACAAAGCCAGTTAAATGCTGTGAATACACTATCCGGAGGACGCCGTAAGAAACATACCGCAAAACGTGGTAAGAAAAGCCGTGAATACAAACACCGGTCATTTATTCGCACATACAAAGGTCGGAGATATCAGGAATCGCACCAGCAGCAGAAGGGTGGTGCGGGAGAGAGAATTCCGATTCCACAAGTGGGTTCAACATGCACGAGTGGGCCTCAGTGTGCCGGTGCGCAAAATGCGTCGCTCACAGCTTTACATAATCAAGCACAGTCGAATAGCATCAACGACGCGTATGTTACACAAAGCGGCGGAAGCAGCGGCGGCAAACGAAAAACGTTTCGAGTCTCTCATCATCGTCATCGTCATCGTCATCGTCATCACAGTCAGTCGCTCTCATCTATGATAGCATACAACATCAAAAAGGTTATGCGAAAGGTCTTCTCATAAAGATTGTCTGCGGCGGCGTAAGCCAACGTATAGTTATTATATGCGTGTAATATAACTGAGACGTGTTATATCTCGTCGGTTATTTCGAAGTCGTATTAAATGAAATCAACAGATGTCATTTTTTCAATCATAATTATCGCCGTTTTTTTAGGGTTATACCTTTCCAATATTTTAGCGATAGGCATGAAAAAAGTAAAAGATAATTGGCCGCTATACCGATGTAGTCCAGCGGTAATGCCTTTTGCCAAATTGTTCGGCCATGATGTCGGAGATAACTTCATGCAGTGTATTCAAACCACGCAAAGCAGTTATATGGAATACCTTATGATGCCGTTGAATCATGTGATTTCGTTGGTCGGAAGCGTCGCCACAAAAATCGTGAAAGATACGGAAAATATTCGCGGTTTCATCGGAAAGCTCCGCGATAAGATACTGTTTGTTGTGAAAAATATATTCGGAATATTCTCGAACATTCTTATCGGGTTTCAACGCATTATTATTGCGATGAGAGATTTAGTAAATAAATTGGCGGGCATTTTTGCAACGTTAATGTTCGTGATGTCGAGTGCGCTTATGGTGATGAAAAGTCTGTGGGGAGGCATTTTTGGACAGATGGTGCGGTCGCTCGGGCGGAAGTAAGTATTTGAATTATAGTCTAATGTGGTAGTATAATAATACTAAGGAATACAATATAATGGCTTACGAACGCGGTTCTATTATGCTGGCTCATGCCGCGATGATTGGTGCGGTTATTTACATGATGATGCGGTTTGTGCTGAATCAATCGGCTCTTGTCGCGGAAGACCGGTCGATTGTGATAGCTGCGATTGTTCTTATTTATATGGTGATGTTTGGACATGGAATGCCGAATCAGTTGAACCGTAATCTCTCGTTCTTATCATAACAAAAAGTCTGTAATATACAAATATATCTAAAATATATCTGTATATACGATAAAGTGATGGCAGAAGCTGTCGTAACCGTCATATTCAATAAATTAAATTCATATTTAATTGATTTAGGAATTGTATCAAAAGTAGTCAGCGATAAAGCGTTAGGTAAGGTTAAAACTACAACTCGTGATTCCATTTTAACATCATTACATGATTATGCGAAACAAGGATCGTCTGAACTCTCCGAAAAACTTGAAAAACTGAAAAAACAGCCTTTGTTTGAACGACTGAATTATTTATACGGGGATAAAACATTCTCTGAGCGTTATGGAATTGATATTATCAAAGTATGTTTCGTTATTTTTATTTTTATGTCGGCAGTGACATATTTCCAATTACAGAATAAGTTACTTGATGTAAAACGCGACTGGCCGGAATACCGTTGTCGCCCAGATGTGATGCCTTTTGCTGGGTGGATTAACGCACCAGAGGGGGTGAGTCCGATGGAATATACGAAACAGAATTTCATGGAATGTAGTGCCAACAGCACGAAAGGCGTATTTGACCGTCCGATGAGTATGGTCTATGTCATATTCAACGTCGTGATGGGAATATTCAAGAATATACTGAAAGTGATCGAGAAATTCCGGCTGTTATTTAATCGGATGAGAGACACTCTCAAGAATATATTTTTAGCCGTATTTAACCGTATTCAAAATGTGCTCATCCCGATTCAAAATATGCTTATTAAGATGGTCGATTTCTTCGAGAAAATAAAAGGTATTCTCGCAACATTTTTACTGACATTCGTTGGTGCGTTATGGTCGTTTTATTCTCTGATTGGGTCGATTTATGAACTGGTCATCATCATATTGATTATTATGGTGATTGTCATTATTGTTCTTTGGTATATTCCGTTTGTAGGCTGGGTTCTTGCGATTGCCGCCATCGCGGTTTTTTTGACGATTGCGATTCCACTTATTTTGTTGGGTATTGTTTCGCGACAAATTACACGTCAAAGAACCAGTCGATTGCCTTCTCCTGATGATTGAAATGTTTTAGGAAAGAAGAATATAATCTATTGATTTAGTATAATATCATATTCATAAAATGAACTATAAATTGGTAATCATCGTAGTTGTCGCTCTTTTTATTGGAGCCAACATGATGTGTAGTTGCTGCCGTTATCCTGTCTTTGACTATTTGATGGGACGTGGTGGTTCGCTGTTGGAAGGGGTTGAGAATCGTGATGCTGGAACACCTGGGTCTGATACTTCGGTTCAATCCGCGTCGAAGGACGCACAAGATATGATTAAGAAGAAACAGCCTGTGCCGGATATTATTGCCGCAACTACTGCCCAAGTGAAGAAGGAGGGGTTCTTACCCGATTTATTTAAAACCGGAATGGGTGTAGTGTCCCAAGTCACAGAAGGCTTGGCGACGCCCGCACCACGCGAAGAAACGATCCCAGTAAAGAAGGACGGTCGTGAAGGTATGGCTCTTATGGGTTCCGACCTGAACGAAGTCCAAAATGGTGATGTCGCTGGCATGTGGGTCACGAAAGCCAACACGTATGCGTCTGAATTCGGTTATGGCCTTATCAATAATACTGGAAGCGCATATACTGCCGACGAGCCCCTTAAAAATGGCGAGTTGGTGTTGTTTGCCAAGAATAAGTTTAAGCCAGAATGCTGCCCCGCACCCTATTCATCCAGCACCGGTTGTGTGTGTATGACCCCTGAACAAATCAACTACTTGAATACGCGTGGAGGCAACCGCACTTCGGATTCCGGTGTCTAATACGCTAACGCTAACGCTTACGCTTACGATATTTCATGTTGTTCTGAGATATAGAGAACAATATGAAAAAAATTGAAATGTTTTTTTCATATTTGGATAGATAGCAGCGACAGCAAAGCAAAGAACAGACAAGAATGAGCACGACGACGACGAGACATACCGAAGAAACAGTTGAGACTATATTCATGCCTCGCGTGAAAGGTGTGAAGGAACTGAATACATATATCGAGCAGATTTCCAAGCTTGTGACAGACGTGGCACACGAGTTTCAAAATGACCTGAGACGACAAGAGAAGGCGATCATTCGAAGAAGTCGGATTTGTCGCGGCGGACCGAACGTTTCTGCGGAAATGTGCGAAATCGCACACAACGACTTCGTGTATCGCATGACACAGCTGCCCCAGTCAAGCGAATACCTTCAAATGACCGGAATTTTACTCGGAAGCATCCAACAACTTGAAAACATTCGAAAACTGCTCGTCAGCAACAAGCAGCAGAAGAAAACGGCGATTCGACGAATTCGAAGCATCATCAAAGGTATGCGGAACGCAGCCGACATCGACGAGGATGACCAAGAACTTGAACCTGAAATTACCCAAACTGAAAAAGAACTGCGTTCGCTGATTGAAATGACCAAAGAACACCATCGCGTGATTTCAAAGCGTCTCATCGAAGACCAAGTCACCCCCATCATACGTGTCTTGCGAACCAGGCATATTCTTGCCTTCAAAACGGCGGCGGAAAACACCATCGGCGAAATCATTCAACATGCTGAAAAATGTCGAGCATTCTTGTTGCGGTGCCGGTGGCTTGCTCTCGTCGAATTCTGTGCTTCATCATGGTGGTTCGAAACACAAAAAGACCCGATGGACCCGTCATACTACCAAGTTACTGCTGTTATCGTCGGCGAAGAAGAGGAAAATGAATTCAAGCGGTTCAACCCCAAAAAACAATACCCCGCGTTCCTTGACCAGTTGATGAACACAGACATTCGCATCGTTGTGATCGGCGACGACAGTCGAATCAGAGTCGCGCAGTATGATCTGACAAGAGAGCTGTCAGAAACGATTCTTACAGAAGACGCAATCAACGCATTTGAAAACGAACAAAACGACTTGGTGATTCGCCATCACGACATACAAATAACGATGAGCGAGATGAGTGAGTGATCACGAGACATCAGCAGCAAGCAAGCGCAACACACACACACGGGACGACAGCGACACAGGTAAGCTCAGGTAAGTATTTTTTTTACAGATTCAAGTATTTCGTCGCAAATCTCTCCAATCGGCCGAACCAAAACTGGGTGACTAACAATCTCGTTGTATTCTTCATTCGTCATATGTTTCATACGCTGAATAACATCGTTAATCTCTTCGTTTGTCGGATTTTGGCTGAGGTGAATAAAACGACGCGGATGAAAGAATTCAGTAACACGTGAAGTTCCCCAATACACTGGAATAACACCCGCACGAATTCCATTCACTAATTTCTCCGTAATATAATACGGTTTATCGTTGTTTTCCATCGTAATCGCGAATTTCCCTCTTCGATAAAACGTTGTCATTTCATCTGAGTTATAACTCCCCGGAACAACAAACCCGACATTATTATCGTATTTGCCTCCTGAGAATACTGGCATTTCATTTTTTATGCGATTGTAAATTTCTAAACGTGTCTTACCATGAGTTCCATTCGATAGAATGATAGACGCAAAGTTTGGCGGTATTTCATTCGGAATGGATTGCGCTGGGTTTTCTAACTCTTTCATTATCTGCGGATTTGTAATTACAAAAATAACAAAAAATGGGCATTTCACGAAATTCCCTCGTGTCTCTTCGAATCCTAATACACAATCATATTTATCTACATTTTGTGTGCTGGCGTAGTCAGATTCGCCTGTGTATAATATCGTTGCGCGCCATTTTTTGTAGTTCAAATAAGAATAATTACCAAAAATCGACTCCACCAATATTGTAGCATCATCCGGTCTTGAAGTCACGTAAATTGGGGAGTTGTATGTTTTCTCTAACAACTGAACAAAAAAGGTACAGTCAATGATATCCGTTTTTTCTTTAAATCCAGGCCAGAAGTTATTAAAGAATACATGGATCGCAGGTAACCCTGATGACATACTATAAAAAAATGATGTTTTTTATTATTATTATTACGGGTACTGTTTATATACGTTTTGATTATTCCATTCCATTCCATTCCATTACAAATACAAACTCAAATTCATACGCTTGTCATCGTTGGCCTGTTTCACCAACTTATCCACAACCTCATCCGTCACCGAGAATGGAAACGTAACCTTCAGCGACATCTCCTTTTCAAACAGAGGTGTGTCTGGCTTGATGAGACGATACAAGTTCAACTTGCGATGGACGACTTCCAAACACCGCTTCAGGTTGCGAACACCCTGCTCGCCTTCGGTGTAATTTTCGACGATGTGTTCGATGACTGTGTCCGGAATCACGATATCACCTTCACGAAATCCTACCTGCGCGCAAATCTTGGGGATGAGATACTTCTGTGCGATCTGTGTCTTGTCCTTCTTGTTGTAGCCGCTCGTGTTGATACGGTACATTCTGTCGAGTAGAATCGGATTCACCTTACTCTCATCGTTGTAACTGAATATGAAGAGACACTTGCTCAGGTCAAAGTCAATTTCAGCAAAGTAGCGGTCATGGAACTGCGCGTTCTGACTCGTGTCGGTGAGGTGCGTCAAGATGCCGACGATCTCCTCGCCTTTCGCAGTCTCGCTAATTTTGTCGAGCTCATCGAAGTAGATGACAGGGTTCATCGAACCGCACTGGATGATGATTTCGACGATTTTGCCCCATGTGCTGCCTTCGTATGTATAGGAGTGACCCTCCAAGAAGCTACTGTCGGTAGCACCGCCGAGTGCGATGAATGCGAAGTCGCGACCCAAGATTTTGCTGATACCCTCCTTCACGAGGGAAGTCTTGCCGGTTCCCATCGGACCCTTGATTGCGATAGCACTACCCATCGCACCAGGGTTGGAAATCCATTGACCGACCATCTGCATAATCTGGAGCTTTGCGTCGTTGAGTCCATACACAGCGGTATCGAGTGTTGTCTTCGACGCTTCCATGAACTCGCTACAACGCGCCAGTCCGTCTTCAATCGTAAGCGGCAGGTTCTTGGTTTTGTTGAATGGAATCTTCATGAAGGTATCCACCCAGTTCTTCACCTTGTAATACTCACCGCACCCTGGCTCCATGTGACGCAGCGAATTGATTTTTCGCATGGCGATGGCCTTGAATTGGACCGGCATGTCTGTTTCCAAAAGGGAAAGCCGGTATGGTTTTTGAATGATACTTACCGCGTGGATTTGTTTCAGGTCGGCGATGACCTTCTGCTGCTGCTCGGGTGTCATGTGGCGGCGGAAATAGCGAAGGTCATTCGTAGAATTCTTCTTCCTGAGAAGCGTTTTGAATTCTTTGACGTTCAACTTGTCGCGCTTCTTCTCGTCGTTGCGGAGTTGCTGTTCGATGTCTTTTTGCTTCTGCTTCATTTCTTCGAGCTGCTTCTTCATGAACCTGTTGGCGGCGAGTGAAGCGTTGGCCGACATCGTAGTTGTCAGCGACTGAATCGTCTCTTTGATTTCAGCGAGCTTCTTCTTGTTTTTCTCGCAACGTTGCTCCATCTCCTTTTGATGCTTCTTGTGTCTTGCGATTTCAGCTTCGCTGCTGCCGTCGCTGCTGTCGCTGTCATAGTCGTCGTCATCGTCGCTGTCGTCTTCGTCGTCATCGTCGTCTTCGCTATCGTAGTCGCTATCATCTTCGTCGTATTCGCTCTCGTCGTCTTCGTCGTCATCGTCGTCTTCGCTGTCGTCTTCATCCTGTGATTCTTCTGCATCTTCGTTGTCGCTCTCGCTGTTTTCGATGACGTCATCTTCATTGTGCTCACTCTCGTCGGTGAAATCATTCTCACGGTCATCTTCTTCTTCATCGTCGTTGTCGTCTTCACGGCGGCGGTTGTTGCGACGGCGGCTGCTGGTGCTGCTTTTTTTTTTGTCTTTTTTGCCAACAATCGCAGCAGCAATCACCGATGACGCAAGAGCTTCTGCGATTTTTCCAACAACCATGTTGGCCGCATCTGTTTTGGTTTTCTTTGTAATTTTTTTTCCATTTTTGTTAGTAATACGATGCTCGTGCTGCTGCTGCTGGACTGAAACAGATGACGCCGAACTCTCACCTTCTGAGTCAGACCCCGACCCGGTGTCAGATTCAGGAAATCCTTTGTTATCTTCATCGTCGCGGTGCTTCTTATATGTAGGCTTTCCACCGCCAACGAGACGAAGGCCTTTGCCTGTATTCTTCTTGTTCTTCTTGATGGTAAAGGGTGACATCTTCTTGTAAATGTAGTTGTGCTTGTTCGCTGACATTCATGACGATGGCAAGAAACGATTTCAATTTTTTTCGGACGTGCCTCACTATTCGCATTTATCATTCAAAAAATGGATTTTTCAACAAAATTGAAAACAATCTAAATAGTATATAAGAACACAAAACAACATCAAGGTTCATAACAATGGCGGCGTCATCATCCACTATTCCGGTTTCGAAAATCATCGGAATTCAATTTAGTATTATGTCGCCGGAGGAAATATTGAAGGGGTCTGTCGCTGAAATTACGAACCGGGAAACGTATGTGAATAATAAGCCGGTGATTGGAGGTTTGTTCGACCCAAGGATGGGGCCGATTGACCCCGGCGTCATCTGCCCGACGGATGGATTGGATTATATGAAATGCCCTGGCTACTTTGGACATATCAAGCTCGCCCGTCCGGTGTTTTACTATCAATATCTAGGAACGGTGGTGAAGATTTTGCGATGTGTTTGTATCAAGTGTAGCGCACTTCGAATCAGCAAAAGTGCCAACAAGCAGTTTCTTTCCTTGCCTGCGGATGAGAGGTGGTCGCAGGTGTTCCGTATTGCGAGCAAAATCAAGCGTTGCGGTGAAGACACGGAGACCGGATGCGGCTGCCTTCAGCCAACTAGGATTACGATGAAAGCAGGACTCGGTAAAATATACGCAGAATGGGACAACGTGAAGGGAGTTTTAGAAGAGACGACGCAAGCCAGTATTGCGGGGAGTGCCGCGGAAGCCGACAAAGACGGTTCGCTGTCGATGAAACTGACTCCCGAAATCGTGATCAAAATCTTTCGCAGAATCAGCGATGAAGATGTGGAATTCATGGGATTTAGTCCGGTGTTTTCGCGGCCGGATTGGATGGTGTGTCAGGTTCTCGCGATACCACCACCTGCTGTTAGGCCGTCGGTTAAGATGGATGGTTCGCAGAGGAGTGAAGACGATATCACGCACATCATCGTGAATATTATCAAGGCGAATACGACACTTCAAGATAAAATGAACGAGAACGCACCGGCAAATGTGATTGATGGTTGGCATATGATGCTCCAGTATTATGTCGCCACCCAAGTGAATAACAATATTCCGGGTTGTGCGCCGGTTGCTCAGCGTTCGGGTCGCCCTCTGAAATCGATTCAGGAACGCTTGAATGGAAAGACGGGTCGTGTGCGCGGAAATTTGATGGGAAAACGTGTGGATTTTTCGGCTCGTTCGGTCATTACACCCGATCCGAACTTGTCGATTCGCGAACTCGGTATTCCGTTGAAAATTGCGAAAAATATTACGAAGCCGGTTGTCGTGAATGACCGGAATAAAAAGTTCCTGCTTCGGTTGGTTCGCGCGGGTCCTGACGAGTATCCCGGCGCGAAGATTCTGGAACGGAAGACGGGCGAATCGATTTCGCTTCGTTATGCCGACCGCGCGAATATTGTGCTGAACAACGGTGATATCGTTCATCGCCACATGATGGATGGCGACGCGATTTTGTTCAACCGTCAGCCGACACTTCATAGGATGAGCATGATGTGTCATATTGCGCGGGTGATGTATCAGGGTGATACGTTTCGTATGAATGTGGGTTGTACGAAACCTTATAATGCGGATTTCGATAAACATCTCTGTCGGAAACAGGAGGCGTGAAAAGCGTGTTACCTCCTAGTCAAAAGTTGTTAAAGTTAGTTACATATATTATATTAGTAATGACGTGCCATAATACAAACATACAATTATCAAATGAAATTTTACGTGATTCATCAAAAAGATATTGTGAGATTTACAAGATACAAAACAAAACCACAAATAAGGTTTATGTAGGCCAAGCAGTATCTCATATATTGAACCATAACAAATATCGACCATACGGTCATATTGGGCGGTTTAAAACTCATATATCTGAAGCATTTTCAAACAAAAAACATCAATCGCATTATTTGAATAATGCTATTCGTAAATATGGTAAGGACGATTTTACGGTAGTTATTTTAGAATATTGCGATCTTGAAAATGCAAACGAAAGAGAGAAGTATCACATAATTTCAAACAATAGCATATTTCCGTATGGATACAACCTGAAAATTGGAGGACAATCTGATTTTACACATTCAGAAGAAAGTAGAAAAAGAGTGTCCAACGGGTTGATTAATCATTACAGAGATACAAAATATATTCGTTTTAAAGATATTCAATTGTCTTCATTCAAAGAGAATGTAGATGATATGATAAAACCTTTGAAACGGTATAACATTCAGTATGGATGGTATGTGTATATTAATAAAATAAAAAGTGATTTTGGCGGGGTTCATATAACTTTGGAAGAAAGTAAGAATATGGCCGTTGAATTCATATATTGCTTAAAAAAACAACTTTTGGCGAAACACCTTGTTGCTGGAAACCCCTTAGAGCCTTTACTACCACTCTCGGACGGAAACGTCTGCGAGGAACTCGTTTAATTGACGAACCCAACGGTAATAATGTAAAGGATTGGGCAATCAGCAGTGTTACTTCCTACGGTCGAATGGCAGACTATGGAGGGCACTCAGAGACTGAACCGGTGTTGGTGTGCGATGAAGAACTAGCCATTCTGAGCGCGTCTATGATACAGTCCAGCCTCTTGGGAAACCTTGAGGATATTCATCGGGAGATGAAATGAACCTTCACATGCCGCAGGATGATGAGTCCGAGATTGAGTTGCGCCACTTGGCCGCAGTTCCCTACCAACTCATCAGTCCGGCAAACAATAACTCGATTATCGGTGTCTTCCAAGACTCGTTGATTGGGTCCTACTTATTCACACGCGAAAATATTCGCTTCACACCGCGTGAGGCGATGAACCTGCTTGCGGCATACCCGCGCGTGAATGAAACCGCATTCAAGAGCGGCGAAGATATCAGCAACTTCGACGTATTGTCGCAGATTTTGCCGCCACTTACGCTGAAATACAAGAAGAAGGCATTCGGTGAGAAGAATCCGAAGGAAGACTACGCGACCTCGAATAATGTGGTTGAAATCAGGAACGGGCGAATGATGCGTGGTCAAATCGACAAGAGTGTTCTTGGTGGCGGTGGTGTCGGGTTGATTCAGCGTGTTTGTAACGATTTCGGAAATATTGCCGCCGCTGATTTCATCGATGGTCTTCAAAATATTATCACGGAATATATGAAGTCGCATGCGTATAGTGTCGGTATTAGCGATTTGATTGCGAATAAGGCGACCAATACTCAGATTGCGGAGGTCATCACGAAGAAGAAGACCGAAGTGAAGAACTTGATTGACCAAGTCCATCTGGGGATTTTCGAGAACAAGACGGGGAAGTCGAATGAAGCGGAATTTGAGGCGAAGGTCTCAAACATTTTGAATAGTGCTACAAACGACGCAGGGAAAATCGGTATCAATAGTTTGAATGCGGCCAACCGTTTCGTTGGGTTGGTGCTTTCGGGGTCGAAGGGTAGCGACTTGAATATTTCGCAGATGATTTCGTGTTTGGGACAACAGGCAATTGAAGGCAAGCGTATTTCATATGGTTTTGACAGCAGGACGCTGCCGCATTTCAATAAGTTCGATGATGGACCGCTGGCACGTGGATTCATCGAGAGTTCGTTTATTTCGGGGTTGTCGCCCGAGGAGCTGTTCTTCCATGCGATGGGCGGTCGAATTGGTCTGATTGATACGGCAGTGAAGTCGGTTACATGGGAAACACCGATTGTTGTTGTCGAAAATGAAGTGCCGAAATACGTGAAGATTGGCGAGTGGATTGATGCGCACATCGACACCACCGCCGCTGATGCCGCTAATTCCAGTAGGATTAAGTATATGACTGAGCAGAATATGGAATACTTGGAGTTGTCACATCCGATTAAAATTGTTACGATGGATTATGACGGAAATGTATCGTGGGAGACAATCACCGCCGTCACGCGTCACGACCCCGGCGAGAAGTTATTCAAGATTAAAACGAAAGCAGGACGTTATGTAACAGTTACCGCCAACAAGTCGCTTCTTGTTTGGAATGAAGAGAAACAACAGTTTCGCGAGAAATATACGGAGGAAATCAAAGTAGGCGACTTTGTTCCGGTTGCGAAGAATGTGTGTGATTACATTGCAGTGGATGAGGCTGATGCGGCTGACTATATGCGCGGAAAGTGTGCTGGTGAAGCAATTGACACCCAAATTCCTGATGAAGCATATATTGCTGGAAAAGAGTATATTAGAGGACTTCTAACGGCGTATGTATCGTCGCGTATTCACATAACAAGCACCGGTTTTGAAGTGAAGTTGGATAATGTTCGTCTGATTGAAGACATCGCATTTCTGTGTTCTCGTTTAAATATTCACGCCGAACTTCATTCATCGGCATCCGCATCGGCTACAACGTTGGTTATTCGCGGTTCAAGCGGAAAAAGGTTGGCGGCGTTGCTAGGTTTGTCAATGGAAGACGGCGTCGTTACTAACAACAACGAAGATGATGAATACGAACCACGCACCCTCAACGATGTCATCCTAGACGAAATTGTCGAAATGACGATGGTTGATCCTGCTCTTCATCCGAAGATGTATGACTTGACCATCCCCAAGACACTCAACTTTGGTCTAGCCAACGGCCTTCAAGTCCGCGATACCAGCACCACTGGATATATCCAGCGTCGTCTGATCAAAGGCATGGAAGACCTGAAAGTCGAATACGATATGACCGTCCGCAACGGCAAGCAACGTATTATCCAATTCGCCTACGGCGATGACGGTATCGACACCATTAAAGTTGAAAACCAGTCCCTCCCCCTTGTTGGAATGAGTCTTGATGAAATCTATGCTCACTTCCATATGCCTCTTGACAATTCCAGCGAGACGCAAGAAAGCGCAGCGACCGCATTTACCAAGACCGCCTACGCTAAGATGAAGAAGGAGAAGGCGGCGACTATGAAGAAAATCCGCGAAACCATCGACAACATGATTGAGATGCGTGACCTCATCATCGAACGCGTATTCAACCGTACAGATAATAAGAGCGTTCAGATGCCGGTGTCATTTACGCATATTATCAATAATGTCCAATCGCAGCAACAAATCAACCAGAATTCGATGGTGGATATTACGCCGTTGGAAGCGATGGATATGATTTCAGCGGGATATCGCCAACTCGAGAACTTGTATTATGCGTCTCCCACTCTTCTCTTCAAGGTCATGTATTACTATTACTTGTCGCCGAAGGAGCTGTTATTGGTAAAGCGTTTCAACCGGAGTGCTCTATCGATTCTCATCAGCGTGATTAATCTTCAGTATAAGAGGTCGATTGTTGCTCCGGGTGAGATGGTGGGTATGGTGAGCGCCCAGAGTATCGGTGAGCCTACGACACAGCTTACGTTGAACACATTTCATTCTGCTGGTGTTGCTTCCAAGTCGAACGCAACTCGTGGTGTGCCGCGTATCGAAGAAATCCTGACGCTTTCAGAGAATCCAAAGAATCCGTCGATTACGGTGTATTTCAAGGAAGACGACGGCTCGACCCCGGAGCGTGTTCAAGAATTCATCCCGATGATTGAGCATACCAAATTGGCAGAGGTTGTGGAGAGTATAGAGGTATGCTTTGACCCAGATGATTTGAATACTCTCGTAGAACAGGACCGCGCTGTGATGACCCAATATCAAGAGTTTGAAAAGTTGATTGAAGAGTGTGTGCGTGATTCGGAGAGTGCTGGCACTTCGGGTGTTCCGAACGTTCCATCGGGTGGTAGTGGTGGTGCGGCGGCATCGGCATCGGCATCGGCGTCGGCGGCATCGGCATCGACGAAGTCCAAATGGATTATCCGTATCAAGATTGACCCTGAAGCGATGTTGGACAAGAAACTCACGATGGACGATATCCATTTTGCAATTAAGAATAGTTACGGGTATGAAGTGAGCTGCGCATTTTCGGATTATAATGACGATAATCTCGTATTTCGACTCCGCATGGAGAATGTCGCGCAAAGTAAAAAGTCCGGTGGTGGCGGTGGAGCGGGCAACAAACAAAATCCGCTTGACCAATCCGACCATATCTATATGATTAAGTCATTCCAAGACCAACTTCTGAATAATGTCGTTCTACGTGGTGTTAAGGGAATCAAAAAGGTGATGCTGCGTGTGATCAAGAATACGCTTGTAAGGTCGGACGGTGTTTATACAAAGAAGGATACATGGGTGTTGGATACGACTGGCACAAATCTCCTTCATATGCTTGGACAGGACTATATTGACCCGAAACGAACCGTAAGTAATGATATTCAAGAAGTGTATCGCGTATTTGGAATTGAAGCCGCGCGTCAAGCGATTTATAATGAGCTGGTTGAAGTGTTTGATGACTCGCCAATTAACTATCATCATGTGTGTTTGTTGTGTGACCGTATGACGGTGTCTTCGTCGATGATATCAATCTTCCGCCATGGAATCAACAGCGACGATATTGGTCCGATTGCGAAAGCGTCATTTGAAGAGACGCCTGAGATGTTCTTGAAGGCGGCTCGACATGCGGAATTGGACCCGATGCGTGGTATATCGGCGAATGTGATGTGCGGTCAAGAAGGCTATTATGGAACGAGTGCGTTTCAGGTGCTCGTGAATATCGACGAGATGATGAAACAAGAAGCGGTAGAGTATCGCCATACAGATGCGAATGAAGAAATCGACGAAGCATTCAAGGCGAACTCATCGGTTGGACTGGATACAGATAAATGTGGTATTCCGAAGTTGGCGATTCAATCGTGTGTGGATAATGTGAAGAAGGTTCGATTGGGTAAGGTGGATGATGATTATGATATCGGGTTTTAGAGTGACAGACAGAGAATCATGACAATCACAAACGTAACAATAACAATAATAATAACAATCACTTATTTTTTATGTCGTTGTGTGATTTTACGCGTATGCTTATGCGTATGCTTATGCTTACGCTTACGTCGCCGCATTCGCTTCGCGCTCTTCCCACCGCCAGCAGCCGGTGCTGTTACAGAAGCCAAATCCGTAATATTGCTTGCCGGATTATTTAATTTATTTATGATAGACGGTCCGTCAGATGGGTCTTTCAACGCAGAAATACATCGAAATGGTGGATTGATGGGGTCGTTGAATGGGTCAAAATCATAATCGATTTTATAACCACCCGGACAAATCGGGTCACCGCCTCCTTTTGGATCATCAAACGGGAATGGATTACCTTTCTCATCTAGGCCACTGCTGCTATTATTCTTTTTGGATTCATTTTCCCTTTCCTTTTTCTTATGTAGTGTTGTCTTTACTTTTGGTTTATTTATACCAACCGGTTTATTCACCTTGTTCGTTTTGCGAGTACGGACAGATGCGGGTGGCGGTGCCATATTATAACAATCTAACGCAGTTATAATATAGATATACTAAATATTCATAATAGAATCATAACGTATCAAATCAGTACCACATTTCGCCGTTAGTTCGGTTTATAAATGTGTCTTCACAACAATACGTATCAATATTCTATATTCAAATAATTATATAGTTATTTAATTCGCAACAGGGGGGGCCTGGCCTCATCCACCGCTTTGAAGATGGCGGCGAGGGTGCGAACGAGTGCGACGGGCAGCATTAGACGCGGATTTGCGGTGGCGTCGCGCTGCTGACGATTTACGAGGACGGCGGCGGCGACTTGCGCCGGATTGAGTTTGACGGGACGATTGTTTCGACATTATATATAATATTAGTATTTAAATTTCATCGTGTAAAAGAAAGGAAAAAATGCTCCTTACGGGGCTCGAACCCGTGACCCCGGACTCATAAGATCCGTGCTCTATGACCAACTGAGCTAAAGGAGCGTGCGTAACAAGTGTGAATCGTCATACACACACATATAACCATATTGAGTCATTTTTAAGTCATTTTTATTCATCCAGCAACATCAACGCCATCGCAGAATAATTATGTAAATCGATGAGTGTATCGCGGATGCCTTCGTCGGCGACTAAATTCACTCCATTCTTGGTGATCGACATCGACCGTTGGATTTTGTCTTCAATCCGCATGAGCACGCCGATGACTCCATATTTCGCAAACGCGTCACCGTAATCCGCGTTTTTTCGTGTGAAAAGCTCTAATCCTTTCGCTTGAACCTCCTTCATTTGTTCGATGCGCTTGGTTTGTTGTTGTTGTTGTTGTTGTTGTTGTTGTTGTTGTTGTTGTTGTTCTTCCATATTATTACACGTGTGCTATGATTGATATAAACCATATAGGTTTAAATCAATTTTATGAAATACCGACAACCCGTTTCGTGACCTCGGAGTTATGAGCCCCGCGCGCTTCCCCTGCGCCATGTCGGTAAAATAGTTGCTACGTTTATAGCGTCCAGCTTGACAATTACCACCTGTAGGTATCGATCCCACACCGTCCTTTTAATGATAAAGAAGATAACCATCCGACGTTCGGACCAACGATGATAAGCCGTCAGTAAAGTAGGTGTCAGACGATAAAACGTCCGCCATGGAAGTGGTTTGAAATAAGGTGCTGCGTTTATAGCGTCCAGCTTGACAATACCTCCTGATGGTTTTGATCCGATAGACCTCGAAGTTATGAGCCTCGCGCTCTGCCTCTGAGCTAAGGAGGTTAGGTTTTTGCCCTAGTGCCTGAAGCACCGATGCGATGATAAATACCGGCAACTCGTTTCGATCGAGTGACCTCGGAGTTATGAGCCCCGCGCGCTTGCCTCTGCGCCATGCCGGTAAAATTATTTAACGTCCTTAGAATGAACTACGACGACCTGTTTATGAAAAACAGGTAAAAGTTAAATGGTATCGACAACAGTTGCTTCAAGACGGCAGTCCATATCTTGACTCGCTCGCTGCTGTATTTTTGTGAGAAACGCAGCGTGCAAGCGAGTGAATGAGCGAGTGCTGTTAAGCTATGCCGACACCATTGCTGCGTTTTATGTCCAGCTCGACAAGCCACTTCTTTAAAATGACTGAAAGAGTTGAATACCGGCGGTAGGTTTCGATCCTACGACCTTCCGCTTATAAGGCGATAATCATTCGTAGATCGGACCATTTCTTTTCGGAAATAGTAAAAAAGGTAACAAACGACGTTTGAGACGCTCTGCCGCTGAGCTACACCGGTATGAAATCATAGGATAGATTTTTACATTCACAAATCAACCTATTTGCCTTAAATGATAATCATCACAAGGCGGACCATAACGTTGATTACGAAATGAAAATGGTCAATATTTTTGTGACGATAATTGATTTGTGAGTTATGTAAAAATTACATCACAATCTTTACTCCATCGACATGAAGGAGGAGAACTCTCATTCTCATACTATACAAAGAAAATATCTTTAAGTTCTTTTTCGGCGAAAAAAACGCGCGCCGTCCGCCGCCGATTTTCCTAAATATTATTCGATGATATCTTCGATTTGTTTCGCCGACTTACATATCCGAAATCGATGATACCACCTTTTCGATACAATCGGCAATACCTCCAACTGAACCAACTGAAAACTCGTATCCAATAATCCTAAAGCCATTTGTTCTTCTTGACCTTTGAGAGTAAGTGAAAATACTGACTTCAATACAAAATGAAGAAGAAGCATGACATGCTCTCGGCTTAAATAAAATCGATACACCTTACCTTGATTGATGTCATTAAATGATTTTATTATGTAATACACCAACTGGTTGAACTGTGGTGCGTCATTCACGTCGATAATACCGTCTGATAATATTTTATTAAAACCGGTTTCAAGTATTAAATTAAGCTGGTCACGTATTCCATCTTCGCATATATATTTCTTAATCGATTCAAGGTCGAACTGAGTGAATCGGTCTTTAAATTCATCAAAGATGCGTTCAATTTGATTTATTGCTAATGTTGAGTCTCGTAACATCGCATGAAGTCTCGCTTTTTGGAGAAAGGGAATCGCAAATATCAAATTGAATGTGATATCTTTTGCGAATTGAAACAACGAGAGTTTCGTTTTTTTTATTTCGGTATCATCGTCATCGTAGTCGATTGCGCTATCTATGTCTTCTTCTTCGACGATAACCTTTTTATTAAGTGAATTTTTACTTGTATATTTTTTCTTTGTTGCTCCGCTACCTTCATTCATACCCGTTTCAGATAATGGTATTGATGCTAAATGTGCGGCGGCAGCGGCAACCACGTTCGTTGTCGGCGGCGGCGTTGTCGCTGTTGTGGTCTGAGATGGCTTGCTAGTGTTTTTTGCGGAAGACGGTGAAACCGGACGAGACAGTTGCTTTTCAGGAACATTCTTCGGCACCTGTAACGACACATCTGATTGTTTTGTTCCGATTGACGGTGTTTTTTGTTTTTGAGTCGCAAGTTGATTCATGACATCAGTCATCGCGTTATGATTCATCGTCTTTATGAAATTCATATTGGCGGTATTTGCCAACGCTAATGATGTTGGTGGTTGAACATTCAGATTGCTGAGAGGGACGCCAACCGGGATACTAACCGGGACTGTATCGTCTGGAATTTCAAATACGTCGTTTATTATTATTTGCTGTTGCTGTTGCTGTTGTTGCTGTTGTTGCTGTTGTTGCTGTTGTTGCTGTTGTTGCTGTTGTTGCTGTTGTTGCTGTTGTAACTGCTGAAGGAGCTGAAGCTGCTGTTGAGAATTACGATGAACCAAATCTGCGGTTAAATATACTTGCGAATTCATTATTTCCTATATATCTTCTATTTATTTTGTTTATCCATCATGGTAAATACTCGTTTCTTTTTTTTTATATTCAACAGCTTGAATTCACGGATATAATCTTCGAGAGAAATACGTATATCGTGTTCGCGACGAATGCCTTCTTGTAAATCCGGAGATACAAAACTCAAAGGAATTTTCAATATTGACGTCATTTCATCTGGTCGAATTTCAATCAATCCGAAACGTGATGGAACACCCTGAACCACATGAAATGTCTGGATAAAGAAATAACTATCGGTCATTTCATCGCCGAATAATACCATATAACTCTTACCATTTTCGCTTAATAATGTCTGTGACACAAAAACCATCGGTATCTTGAAATATACCGCAAGAATCCACACATCAAAATTCGTAAGAAAGTAGTTTTCGCTTTGAATGATTTGTGCTAATGTAGCTCGGCCTTCATTTATGATGTCGGCATATTGTTTCATACCATATCCATTCAGTATCATCGTCAGTTTCTTTTCTAAACCATTCCTCGCAAGTTTCGTATACTCTGTCACGAGTATATCTTTTAATCCTGCGACCGTCATATTTGCGTATTGGTCTAGATGTTGCGTTCGACAGTTATCACACATGAAATAATTACACTGTCGACAAGCGAAATTGGATTGGTCAATGCCGATATTTGTTTGGCATTTCGCACACACTTCTGGTTCAAGTTCTTGTGTGCCGACGACTCCAGAACTGGTCTTGGTCTTGGCAACACATAAATGACCACTTGGGCATTTTGATGCGGTTTGTGCCATCGAACGCAATATTGTTAGCATGATGTCGAACGAACATTCGTTGCTTTCATTTGAAAACATGAGTTCAAATGTATTCATCTTGGGAAAAAAGGCATTCCTCAATTTAAACGTGATTTTACGCTTTGAAACTTCTTGGCAAAAATCGAGAACATGGTCGATTTCGTTAATACGCAATACATCCGGTGCCATCTCAGCAGGTCCAGCGGCGGCACCTACGGCACCAAATCCGGCTCCGGCTTTTCCGTCTGCCTCTGCTTCTGCCTCTTCCACTTCCTCCACCCTCGCCAACGTTGAAGGTCGAACTTTTGCCGCACGCTTTACACCAGTTTCTAATTCAAAATATCGTTCGACATACTCTTTATGATAGGTTGGGTCATAATGCTGAACACCCCGATTCCCGGCATTACTCGGCGCAACCGTATAAAAATTCGTCTGGTGTATATACGGATTCTCATCGGCTGGTTCCATATTTTCAAAATAATCCTGTGTGATGAAAGTTTCCAATAATATAATTTCATTCTCTCGGAGATTGTATTTTATATCTTGGAATGTCGGATATTTCATCGGTTCGAACATGAACAAACGAACCCGCTCATACCGAATCATTTCGTCCGCCAATTTTCCGAAATAAGCCACTTCATTATCGATATATGCCAACATCAGATTACGCTGAGGTAGTAAAAGCTTACACATTCCGCCCATCTCTTTCAGACAGTAACTCTTTTTCCCGCATGTTTCGTCGTCGCTTGTAATACAGCCAGATACTTCGCCTACCATCTTTAACGTATCTTTACTATACCGAATAAATGAAACATGCTTTGATAGCAGCTTCTTCATGATGGTGATGATTTGCGACAGTTTATTGTTATAGATTACAAACGATGACCCAATTATTGTTTCGATAGTATCCTTGACCGCCTTATTCTCGGGTCGGTTCAACACATTTCGTGCGGTGTTTCGGAATACATTATAAAAATTCGTCTCCAAGCGAATATTGCGAACATATCTCTCGCGCGTCTTATCCGCCATCTTATCGGTCGGAGTAGTTTCTACGACTTCATCCGCCCGAAGATGATTCCCTTCTGTAATCGTAGGTAGGTCATCATTATAATTCATTTGAGGGTCGTTTTCGACATTCACTTGTAGAAACTGGTTCGTTTCTGTAATAACACCGACGATTAGGCCTTCTTCAACGACTTTTACTCTTGGAAGACAGTAAATTTCTTTTTTCGTCGTTTTCTTTACATGTTGCTGGACTTCTTTCAAGAAATTCACGGTTTCATGATAACTCATTTCCCACAAACTCTCATCATTCATTAAAACGGTCGGGATGCCGGTGCCGGTGCCGGTGCCGGTGCCGCCGTCTTGTTCGAGAGGCGCTGAAACAGCGGTGGGAATGACCCCCTTCAAAAACGTGCGTTTATACGTCTTCTTTGTAACTTGCGACGGGTCAAGTCGTGCCAATTTCTTGATGGTTTGCGAAATTTGTAATCCGATCACCTTACCATTATAATTCATGACTTGTGCGTGAATCGTAAAACCAGCTTCTCTCAGGATTTTCGAAATGGCTGATGCAGGTAGATTCATCTTGTATTTATATTCACGTGGCTGACTTGCGTGTAGGCGACAATATGCGAAATACAAGTCGCGAACCGTCTCTATGATGTGTTTCATTTTTGGGAGGAGTGTTTTACTTTTCAAGGCGAACCGCCCCAATACGTTGAATTCTCCGCTAGATTTGATTTCAAATAAAAAGATGGGTTCATAATAACTATCGCGCTTCATAATAATGATTGTCTTTCGATTGACGTCAAACACTTCGCCTGAATACGCGTTGGTCGGACAAATGACCTGAACATTATTTGTAATGTCATCGTCGGGAATATGAAGGAGTATAATATTGTTGCCGTGCTTGAACAATCTCTTGTTGGGGCGACTTATGATATCCCACAGATATGTATGGTCGATAACTGAGGTGTCATCATCGAGATAAGCGATGAAGTTTTCATACGCATTACATATTCTTGCGAAGGTTTGTTTTGGGAGTGTTCGAGAGATTTCAGCGGTGGAGTATCGTCGCATAATATCGGCTTCACGCATTTCATTCTCCGGATTATAAAATGAATCGACGATTGTTCCATTCTGTAACGTTCTGAAAGTATCTACGTCGAGAGATTGGATAATAAGCGTTCGCATCTCTCGGATTGTCGGAATATATTCGCTGTCGCGAGCCAACGATGGTGCCCACATAATGGGCTGGCTCCCACGTGCTGCGGCTCCGGATGGGCGCGGTGTCATGGCGATCGGTGTTTCTTCATCGGAACCATAGGCCGCTTCTCCCGCCTCTGCCCCACGTGGAGCGAAGACGGATGAATCGGGTGCGGAGGCGGAGGCGGAGGCGGTGGCGGTGGCGGAGGCGGTGGCGGTGGCGGTGGCGGAGGCAGATACCCTTTTCGATAAAACAGAAGCATTTATCTGTATTACCCTTTTCAATATATCGGTTTTTGTTGAATCACCGGATATCATCAGCGGCTGTAAAGCGGATTGTAGGTTGCTTTTATGAGGAGTAGAAGCGGCACTAGATTCACCGACTGACGCTCCGAATGACGCACCAACTGGCACACCAGTCGCGAGTGTAGCCGTTGTTTTTTTAGTGCTTATGCTCTCCTTATAATAATACGCAATCGCAGATACAAATGACTGCCGTTCGTTGGTTTCAACACCACGTCGTATGAGACACGGTGTGTCTTTTTTTATCGCCGCATTTTTTAGACTTACTTGACAGTTACGACTATCTGTGAATAAAAACTTTTGGAGCTGTGTGGGCAAATATCCGAAACGGCCATTTTCAAGAGGAAACTTGTCGGCGCTGAGAATACGGTCATCCTTCATTTCATTTATTTTTACGGGTTCTTCTTGAAATAACATCACGTGAGGAACACGAGGAGTTTCGTCGGCAGCGGCGGCGGCGGCACCGGGAGTTGCTGAAATAGACGGAACTTCATCACTACCACCCGCTCCTGCTGCCGTTGCGTCCTCCGCCGCCGCTGCTGATGCCGCACTTGATGAAACCGCATCTGACTTTCGTGTGGTTAGTTTTACCGCCTCAAATTGCTTCGCTTCACATTCTTGTCGTCTCGCAGTCTGTGCTGGTTTATCCCACTGCGCAAAACAACAAGGAACGCATAATCCTTTCGGATGAGCATCCTTCTTCAAAAATCCCGGATAGTGTTGCTTGTAATTCCCCTTTTCATCCACGTGATATTTGTCATCGGTGAATTCAAATATATTCGCACCTGCCGGTATTTTTTTCGCCTTTTGAGGAATAACTGCTCCATATTTGCCAGACTTCACTTCTTCTTCTGTTAAACTAGTATTGTGTTTTAAACTCCAGTATCGTGGGCATATATAATGATATGGCTTGCTTGCGTCAGAACCATACGTAATACTGTGTGTATATGAACCAGGATGTTCTCGGTCAATACGGGCTTTTTCTTCACTCGTTAATATCACCGGTTGGCGTCTCACATTCCATGGACAACTTCGCGAATATGCGTTGAATTTACCCACATCTTCATTCAAATGGATCACCGGGTCGCGTTCTTGAATTCGTTTCGAAAATGGGTTCGGATTCGCCAATTCCATCCCTGTTATATCCGAAAGGTCTTCTTCTTCTCCTTCGGATTCGGGCTTGTCGGCAGTAGCAGCGGCGGATTTCGGTTTTCCAGCAGCAGCACCTCCGCCGCCTCCTTGTGCGCTGTTCGGTGCACTGTCTCCTGCGTCGTCATCATCATCGTCGTCGTCTTGTAGTAAATCAAATAAATCTACCTCTTCTTCATTTTTAGGTGGTGCTTCTATTTCAAAACCGAAAACTGGTTCAGGAGCTGCCGAGGCCGCAACTGATGCCGCCGCCGATGCCGGCGCGGGTTTTTTTATCACAGGGACAATTTCTGTCATGAGGTCGATTGGTTCTTCTTTGTCACTGCTCACGATATCACCAACGGGTTGAGGTCTTGATTCCATGGCAAATCTCTCAGCAGTCGTCGATGGTTCGGTGGGTTCATTCGACTGCGAAGGATCGAGTGATTGAAGAGGCGCCGACGGCATTCTTGCGGGGGCAGCAGCAGCATTCGCACACAACTCCGATATTTTTTCATACGAAATATTCGTGGTGCTCGGGTTTTGATAAATACGAATAATCGAATCAATATACGCATGTAACGGTGTTAAATATAGTATATTATTGATATTTGTAATCTCGATTGTAATGATGCTATTGAACGCACCCTTCGTGATTTTGGTGAGAAACCCGGGATTGTTTTTGATACGAATCGCACCTCCACGAAACCGAGCCATTTGTTGGGTTTGAACAGAGGATAAAAACGCGGCCAGCTTAGTTCTCGCTTCTTGCTCATTCACGCCATAATTATCTCTCAACCCTTCTATAATATCTCTGTCACTTTGCCGCTTGTTCATCATTTCGATGATATACGCATCCTGACTAGACATATCGTTATAGTTACTAACACGTTTATAACGGAGCACGATACCTTTCTTTAAACTACCTTCCACTTCATTAAACGCACTTGAAATACACTTAATCATCTGTTTTATTTCGATATTTCGTGTGATGGGCAGTTGCGCGAAATGTTCCAAGTTAATTATTTCGATTTGTGGATGATAGAGTCGAGAGAATAGATTCATCTCAAACCCGCCCTGCTCAACATGTTCCTTGATTACACGCAGAACCGGATTTACTGTGGCAATAATAATTTGTTCGATTTCGGTTGTTGTGAATGAATACTTGGCGAATAATTTTACATAGATGGACCCTTTGGGATAAAACTCACATAGAACCGGAATTTGTAAATGCGTTGCTTTATGGTCTGGTATATCCGGGTTCGAATAAACATAGTTGATATAGATACTTACACTTTTTTTGCGTGATGTGGTTTTAATCAACCGAAAAATATCGCCTTTTGGAAGGTACGGTATTTTACGCCTGCTTCGACTAATGCCAGATATAAACAACTTGTAGATATTATCACGTTTCTTTCCTGGATTATGCTTGATATACGGAATGGACTCAGAGCAGTGGATGAGTTTAAAAATGGCGTCGAGAGATTGATTGTAAGATGTTTCAGGATGTATCATGAATTCGACGCCCCGAATCCCATTATCGATGTAGTTGTGTTCGACAGTGCGTCCCTCGTAAATGTCATACAGAAGCTTGATATTGGCGGTCTGGCGCATGAATTTCTCGTTGAGGATTCTCTTGTCCGCGTCAAATAACTTCTCTCGATGAAACATGAGTGTATCGTGTGAATGAATGGTGGTTAAGTCGGTCTCTCCGGCAGCTTCCGCCGAACCTTTTTCGAGAGATGTTCGTGGTGTATTATCATGGAATGAGGAGAGATACGGATAGTATAATGAGACGATGTAAGACTCGTAGATTGGTTTTCCGAATGCGGCACCCACGCTACCCCGTGCCTCTTGCGCACCCAACTGGCTTTTCTTTGCGTTGTTGAGCGCATCTTCCGCTGAAACCATGTAGATTGCGTTGTCGATAAAAATTCCATAGTCAATCAAGACCATTTTATTCGTTGTATTTACAAGCTCACTCGCGTGTATTTCTAAAAACGAATCGGCATGTTCGGCGTCAAACGGATTCGCAGGATAAGGATAGTCATAAGCATCGCCTATATTCATACTCTGGCCTAATGCGATATTTACAATACGCGGGATATCTTCTAGCCTGAGATTGGCGATATTCGTATAACTATATCGCCCTTCCACCGGAGCACCAAGCTCTGCGCCTTTTGTAAGGTTATCTATGTTCAATAAATAATTCTGGACTCGTATTGGAGTGAGTTCGAGTTTTCCATTTGATGTAATTTGGTCGTAGGCCATCTGAGTCGTAATCTGCTTTGCCTGCTTACAAAAGAAATACAGCTCTGCGTAGGAGAGGGCGACTTTGTCACGCGTCAGATAGAGAAACTTCTTTTTAATGGTTTCGATGGAGTCATCCGGGTAAATTCTCTCGGGAAGAAAGACGACCTTTACATCATTTTGATGAATGACCGATAACTCGTAATCACTAAATATTCTTTGAAAGTGCGGATTTTCTGGCTCTTGTAAAAAGACGTCATTGATATTCACGACTCTACCTTCGTCGGCCATGAATTCTACGTTGCCATAAAACACATAAATTACGTTATACTCGGGGGAAAGCGCCGACCCTGCCGCTGCTGCCGACCCCGCCTCGCTTTCCACATCAACGGCTAGCTTTCTTACATCCGGTGAGCGTATATAATATATTTTATAAATAGGAATATCTGATGCGACGTTTTCCATTCCAGATGTTACTATTATATGATAAGAAGATTATACTTTATTAGTTATTAGATGTATATTCGCATTCACGAATATCATAATAAACAGATTACATTACATAATGATAAATAGTTGTTATAATGTCCCACTCCGAACGCATTCCAGTTTTCAAAATGATTGTCGCTCTTTGCCGTGGCGGAGGTATCGGGTTTGAAGGAACGCTTCCATGGCCTAAAATCGAGCGAGATCTCCGGTTTTTTTCGCATATGACGCGATCCGATGTATTTCCGTATAATAGCGCGGTGGTCATGGGGCGGAAAACATGGGAAAGCATACCCGCGGATTATCAACCTTTGCCGTTTCGCGACAATATTGTGGTTTCAGCGAGACATGATTTTGATACAGAAGAACACAAACCCGGAGTTATTTTCGTAAAAACATTACCTGATGTTCATAAGTTCGCGATGAATTATGACGTGGTATGGTTTATTGGTGGTGCGTCCATCTACGAACAAGTTCTTACACCGTCATCGAACGGGAATAGCACCAACGGAGACATGTTATTCCCGATTGAAGATATATATGTCACATTCGTGGATGAAACATACGAACATGATGCCGCATTTCCTTTGACCTATCAATACAGTAGCGTTGAAGAATGGATGTTACGTCGAGACCGCGAAATACACCATCGCGCGATTTGGTGCTGGACTGACGAAAAAAGCATTCCTGAATACATTTCATTCTTTGCGGAAGGACCGCGAAGCAACTATTTATATCGCATCAAGGAGGTGGAACGAGAGATTGTTTCCCAGGTCACGCGACCGGCAGATATTATCGCGATAAAAGAACGACGAACTCCCAATACGATATTTCTTCATGCGTCATTACTGATGGAGATCTAACGCGGTGCGTCCGGCCGCACACCACCGTAAAGCGCGTTCCGCTGCGTGCCACGGGTTCAATGCGATTCCGACGCGTGACTGATGCGATTCCCATCTACCCCCCACCCGTGGCACGCGGCGGAACGCGTTAGTTGTCGAAGTGCGGATTATCATTAATCGTCATTCCGCAATATTCCTTCGGCCGGAGTTTATAATCCTCCGGGTGATACACCTTGATTTTCTGTGCTTCGTCAATCAGGAACCGGAAATTATTCCAAAATTCATCTTTGTGTCCTACGCTCTCCGTCATAATGTGACTCAGCTCATGTAGCGCGACGAATGTCAGCGTATTTTCATCGATGAGTTTATTGCCCTTCTTCGTCGTATTCACGCAAAACGCGAGCTTCTCTCCTTTGTTCTCACTATATGCGGTGTATTCACTCGTTGGCAACGTCTCGCTTACTTTTTCAGGCCGGAAGTTTTTCACTAAACGTTTTACATTCTCTCGGTCGGGGTAAGTATCCCCCATATGTTTTACGACCTTCTTCATTTTCTCAGTGACGGTGGCAAGAAGGTCGGCAGCCAATTCTAGTTTCGCACGTTCGCGCACACAATATTTATTCCCATCCACTTTTGAAACAATACACTTCAACTGAAACGCGTCTGACTCTTGGTAGATTTTCAGGCAAACCACAATAATAAAAATAATAATAATATATCCGAAAACACTTGTTTTGAACATCACGTTGGTATTATATAAATACGAACAATATATTCACGTTTGTATTTATATAACGAGAGAATAAGTTTTATCGTGGATTGTTTCATCTTGTCATTCTGAGTTCGTTACTTTTTTACATTCGGAAACACCAACTTATCTACTGTTGTTCTTACGCAGAAAGCGCGGTGGGCGATAATCCCGATGATGAAGAGCGCGACGAGAGATTTACAGACTGAAAGACTGAATGCGCGAGAGATGACGAACGCAAGAAGGACCGTCGCTACGACATCAACGACCGCAATATCGAACAAACGGTAAGCATGTGCGCCTTCTCTCGGACGACCGAAGATATCTTTGTAACGGCAGAGGTCGATTCCGAAGATTTTCATTCTTATGGTTTTGTTTGTGCGTTTGTTTTTTTGTGTGTTTGTTTTTTTGTGTGTTTGTTTTTTTGTGTGTTTGTTTTTGTATATCCGAGAGATTACTCCATTACTCGATAGGACAACGCCAGTTCGGGTTCGGTTTGCTGATAAAGTCGGGTGTGTGCGTATAATCTACGGTAAGCTCTTCACCTGCGTCGATATCGCGTGCGGCAATAATCCACCATTCTCCGGTGGTTTTATCTGGTGTTGTCGAGAGATATGTATTGGGTAACACCGACCGAGGTGGAACGAACCCGTCGCGGTCTTTTCCTGGACAGTGGTTAATTTTACCTCCGATTGGCGTTACGGTTTCATCCGGGTTGATCGCAACGAATAATCTCTCGCCTTTTACGCGGGCGCGCTTCGTGAATAATCCGAGACCTTGAATATGACTCTTACCGATCGTGAAATCGGGACTCATGAAGACGCCATGCTGGTAATTCACGACAGCAGGAACGATAACGTTTTGGATGATGACCACAGAAAGTATCAAGACCACGATTACAAATAGAAGTGTCGAGAGAATGGACATCTGTGCGTTCGGCCGCACACAACCGGGTTGAATGTATATATGTATATTGTTACATAATATTACATCTGCGCGTTCGGCCGCGTGCCACCGATTATTGCGCGTTCGGCCGCGTGCCACCGATTATTGCGCGTTCGGCCGCGTGCCACCGATTATTGCGCGTTCGTATTCAACCACAATTATATTATGTAATATTTATACCAAATCTTACATAATATTTACACGCGACGGTGGCACGCGGCCGAACGAGACGACGCTTACTGAGCACCGCAACCCAACTCCAAAGGAGTGCGCATCAGGTCAGGAGCAAAGGTGCTCTGGTTCCAAGGACCAACATTCAACTGAGGATTGGGGGGCTCAGAACGCAACTGAAGGTTAGCATTCTTCATGGTGTTGCCGATGGTGTCGATACCCGTCAAGAAAGTAGCGGAAAGAAGATTCTGGCCAAGAAGGTCGCCGCTGCCAGAAGGGTTCAGGCTGCCCCACTGATTGTTGCTGTCACGGGGAAGAAGATCGGACGGGTTGGCGACAGGAAGATTGGCACCGCCGGTAAGAGCGGCACCCTGACCGGTCATCGCATCAACAGCAGAAAAACCGTTGGCGCCGGTAGAGCTTACAGGAGCTGCCTGCTGACCTCCGACAACGGGAGCATTCGGGCGGCCATTTGCCTCACCCTGAAGGGGTTCGTGGGGGACAACGAACTTTTGGTCGGAATAGGTATAAACGGCATATACAAGAACAATCGCACCTAAAATCACAAGGATGTGATTCGCACGAAGTGTTTTCTCTAAATCAGACAAAAAACTCATTCTTATAATTTAATTGTATATAAAATAAATGATAAAATAATGTATTCGATATCAATTCTTGGTGTCATCGTCGGAACTTTCTGAATCTAAATCATCTAAATCATCCAATAGATATTTTGCTTTGATTTCTTTTGCTTCTAAATATGCGCGCATCGCAGCCCTTTTCATTTCACATGCTTTATGTTTGGCGATTTTATACATTTCGTAAAGAACATCCTTGTGTTTTTTTAATGTAATCGGCTTAGGTATAGACGCCGCGGCCGTAGCAGAAGAAGACGAAGGAACGTCGAATACCGGTTCATTTACATCGATTACATCGGGTATATTTTTAAAATCGATATCCACTTCTGTGTATTCAAAATGTTTTAATGGCTGAGGACTAGTATATTTTTCGGTTTCGTCTTGTTCAACTAAGCCTAAATCTTTGTTTTGTTCAGGCTCAGGATCGCGTTCGGGCTCGGGCTCGGGCTCGGGTTCGGGCTTGGGCTCAGGCGTGTGTTCGCGTTTCGGAATTGCTGAGTGACTCACATTAACTGCATTTGAAGGTGCGTCATCGCGAATTAAACATGTTTCAAACAAAGGAACATCCTCTATTACTAACACTTGGCGTAATAATAACTCAATCTGAAAGTTACGTGACGTAAATTTGATACCTTGAAATTCAACTATCGAAATAATGGAATGTTCAGCCTTAACATAATCTACTGTTGTCGCCTTCTTATGTTCATCAAATACCTTGCATAAAAATGGCGGAACATTCGCTGTAATATTACGACTTGGCTCTAAATTCACACGTAATAGATAGTTGCCGTTCTTATAAGCCCGAAACGGTGACGCGAGAGAATTTTCGATATCGGTTTGGTCTAATTCTTGTGTGAACCATATATGCCTCTTTTCATAGAGTAACTCAACGGACCGTTTTTCTAAACTTGTCATCCATTCGAGGAGTTCGGTGTCGGCGTCGGTGCTTGTCAATACCAAATCGATATGTGCCTTCTTACCGCTGACTACAATACCCTGCTTTGAAAGTGTTTTCGTTGTTTGGATATAAAGTGGTTGTTTGTTGTTACAGTACGAGTAACGTGTGAGGTATGACCCGCCTATAATATGCTGTGGTGGTGATAACTGTAACTTATTAAACTGGAATGAATCATTTGCTTGAAAAACGTCCATGGAATGTGAGCAGGTACTGCGTAATACGATAAAACGAATTAGTATGACGCAATAAAATTATTACGGAGAGATTACGTATGACATATTCCTAAATCAGAACATCCTTCTGTCGCAATAAAATTGCCGAGTTGATTTAGCAAATTTGGAACTTCTTGTTCTGCGGCACTAAGACACAACTGTTGGACGTTTGACGGCATGATCTTGCAGATTTGTTCGATGTCGGCGGTAACAAAAGAAACAACCTTAGGATTATGTATGATGGTTTGATTTAAGCCATTCGCTAAAAACATGCATGCGTCGCATTCTAAGGGGTTCTTCCCTTCCACGACGGATTTGGGGTGAGTGGCGGCGTGAGTATCGACGGCGAAAGTTTTGTTCTTCGGGCTCAACGCAAGAATCGGATGTGCGTCGGCGGCGTCGAACGCAAATAATAGGCCAAGCAAAAGAACGGGAATAACCTTCATTTAATTTTTATACATATTGTTAGTAAATTATTTCTATATCTAGTATATAAACATTCGCATATGCCTCGTAAATCATTTTCCAGACGCCAACGTTCTAAACGTTCAAGCCAGAGCCAGAGCCAGAGCGAGAGCCAGAACCAGAGCCAGAGCCAGAGCGAGAGCCAGAGCCAGAGCCAGAGCCAGAGCCAAAGCCAAGTTGGCGGTGAAGGTGCTCCTCAAATCTCTCAAGAAACACTTCAGCAAGCCGGTAAGATTGCCCAGCAGCTTCTGAATAATATGTCTTCTTCTCAGGAGAGCACACAGAGTGGTGGAAGTGCGCTTCAAGGTTCCGAATTAACTACTGGCGGTGCTCCTCCCGCTGATGCTGCCGCCGCCGCTGCTCCCGAGATGAAGGTTGCTATGACCGGTGGTGCTCTTGCTGGCGCAATCGCTGGTGCTGAAGCTTATTCTTCTTTGAAGGGCTCGCCTATTGTTGGTGGCAAGAAACGCCGTGGAAAGTGCGGCGGCAGTCGCCAGTCTCAGTCTCAGTCCCAGTCCCAAAGCAAGAACCAGAAGGGTGGTATGCTTCCCGGATTAATGACCGCCGTTGAAACCGCGTTGGTTCCTCTCGGTCTTTATTTAGGACAGAAGGCGCTTCAATCCCGTAGATCCGGAAATCGTTCGCTCGGCCGTTTCGTCGATTTTCGCCGCGGTTCTCGTCGCACTCGTCGTCGCAGGTGAAACTTCGATAATTGAATTATAATGATAACATACCCAAGAAGATATAAACATATTTCATATATAGTTATATCCTCTACGGCTACAATTACGACTACGACTACGACTACGACTACGACTACGACTACGACTACGAATGAATCCTACCAGCATCATGACCGTTACTCATTCTTCGTCAGCGGCGGCGGCGGCATCAACTACACCACCCACACTCGAATTGAAAATCAAACGATGGGTCGAACTTGATAACAAAATCAAATCAACAGCAGATGAAGTTCGTGATATTCGAACCGAAAAATCGGTCATCAACGATGAAATACTTGAAATCATCGAAGAAAAACAACTCGGGAAGGCAACCGTGAATATTTCCGACGGGAAGCTTCGGTTTGTTCAGTCGAAAACAACAGCACCACTCACGCTGACGTATATTGAAAAATGTCTCTCCGATTTGATTACAAACGGCAAACAGGTGGAGCAAATCATGGCGTATATTAAGAAGAATCGAGAGACGAAAACGTCCATGGAAATTAAGAGGGTTTATGATAAGAAGACGAAAGGTGGAGCTGATGGCGATACCGCAGCCGACGATGACAGCGACGAGTAACAGAATGAAGAAGCGTTATAACCCGCGAAATCATAATCTAATGATAGTATAAGAGCATCATTACATTATAAAGACAGCAACATAATCGGAATACAAATGAAAACAGAAGTAAAACAGTATTTTAATCCCGACCAGCATTTGACGCTTCACCAAGACAAAGATGGAAATATGATTGGCGGGGGGTATCAAGTGAATAATTTATTATACCAGCATAAGATGCCGCTATTTGTTTCTCTCGATGACACTGAGAACCAACGTGGCGGTGGCGGTGGCGATGGCGGAGCTGACCAGCATTTCATTCCCGAAAAATTCAGCGATTTATTCCGTGATTTAGCAGTTCCTGCTGGGTTGTTTATGATGCCGGCATTATTTCGCCCTCGCAATTACGCATTTGAACTCGCGGAAGTAGAAGCAGACTCGAAGAAACCACACAAAGAACACGACGACAACGACTCCGATACCGACAGCGATAGCGACAGTGACAGCGACACCGACCGTAGAAAACCTGTCCCAAAAGATATATTCGACCGATTATTGGAACTCGTTACACCAAGCGAGCGTGTTCAACATGATGTAAAAACACGACGACACCGGCAGCATTCGAATAAAAAGAAGACCAATACCACGAAAAAAGCTCGTTCGTATATGGAATGAGTAATGGAGTGTAAATAACCTTACCGAGAGATTATTTACATTCATTCATAGAATGAAATTACAACTCTGGAACCATCACAACAACGACCATGCACTCTTATTGAACGGAGCAATCACGACATCGTTGATTTTATTCTTCATCTCCTGAACACGTGCCTCATGAAGTGGGTCCAACATCTTCCCCGCTTCGTAGTTCTGAATACTCGCCATCAATTTCGACGACGCAGGATTGATTTCAGGTTTGTCGCCATAACAATTCACACCCACCTTCATGGCAGCGTTGCTCATGTAGCCGCCGTTGATACCGGGACGCCCGCAACTATTCTTCTTCGTAGGGTCGGTGCTTTTCTGTAACTCTTCCCACGTGGATTTCTGTGTCGGGTAAAGTATCATCTGGTTATCCGACCAGCCATAGGAACACCATTCGGCGCCGGATTTATGCGCTTCTTCCATTTGGTCGATGTTGGCCAAATTCGCACCATACGCTTGACATAACGCTTTCGCATTCTCATAGTCGTAGATATTTGCCGGAATATGGAATACCTGTTTGCGCATTTTGAGAGATGGTCCAGTTCCTAAATCTCCCCCCACCGCATCGGGTTCGGCCGGCACAGTTTGAGAGATTACAATTTCGGGTTTGGTAGAAAGCAAATTCGATATTTCAGTCGTGATATTCGTATTGAAGAAATACTGGAACCCGTTAATTACGACGATCACAATAAAAATCGCCCATAAAAATATCTCAAGAATCGAGATGTTGGCGAATAACGTTGCTTCCTGTGTGTCATTCTCAGAATTGCCTCCTGCTAATGCATTCGTGACAAAATATACCATGAATAGCGCTACGCATATTAAAATAACCACACGCATGTTGATGTATTTATCGATATTACCATCGATCCAGCTGAAGATACTACTGACTTCGTGAAGACCTGCGCGGACTGCGTCGCCCGAAGCATCGGTTGGGTCTGTGGCCGATGTCGATGACGACGCTGGTTTCATAGAAGGTTGTGTATGTTTTGATAAAGGTGCCGACATGAATGAATTACTATTACTATATACTATTCGTATAATAATGTATTCCTGTTACTGCGTTTTATTTTGTTGTTTTCTATAAAACAAGCAATATGGCAAATTACTTGTAATCGTTTCGTTTGTAAATTCCACCTTTTTCACATTCTCGTCGTTAAACATATACCAAGTATCGTCGGCAGTGCATATCGTTGCTGTATAGTGTCCATTTTTACTAAAACTTCCGTGATGGTTACAGATCGCGTATAAGTCATAGATGTAAGTATCGCGCTTATATCCATTCACGAATGAACTCAAATTCAGGTTTTTTAATGGAATCTCAACGGGTATCGTCACTTTCTCGGCTCCACGCTCCGTATATTGAACACGCTTCAAATCAATAATCATAATATTCGGCAGACTCCAATACATCATACCGCGCTTGACATTTTGATACTTTTTTGTCGTGTCATTAAACCACGCATTTTCGCCATCTAGGACTTCGCCATTACAATAATGACTAAAACAGTCGTGCAGCGACGGAATACGCGTTTTTCCAGAGTCTGGAATTTGAACGATGGGTATCGAAAGTGATATAATCGAAAATGGTTCCGGTGATATACTTAATATCTTTGATGCGTCGTTCAAATCTGTAATTACCGACATTTGTATGCCGTAAAATAGATTCAGCATTTCAGAGTAATTCTTCGAATACATTTGCCGCATCATTTCATAACATTTACGACCGACGACATCCTTGTCATTATTCACGCTCCCGGTTATGGTCATATTCACTTCTCTCGAGAGAGCCATGTGAAACGCGTCCAACATGAAAACAAGGAACTCTTGAACATCGTTTTGTGCGTATTGTGTGAATATTTCTTGATTTTTTAGACGCGCAATCTGCTTCATCGTGGCAATAAATCCGCCCGGCGATACGATACAATTCTCGCTCCACATGAGTGTTCTCAGTTTATCCCATTCACTCAATAAAACTGCGTCGGGCTTATTTGTAAGTCGTTTCTTGTATTTTTCATCGTTTAAAAACCGGTTCAACTCATACGTATGGGAAAGCGCTTGAAGACATGAATTCACGAAACATGTATTTCCCATATTCATGAGTCCGGTGATACCCCTATTCACAAAATCGGGAAATCGTTGGCTCATGGAATGAAATGAAATGAAATGGAATCCAAAAAGGTTCTTTATAAAGTAATACAAAAATATGTTTAAGTGGCATTTGTATCACGATGGAAACCGATATAGAAACTAAACCGAACATATATGTATTGATTGTATCGTATCGTATATTATGGAGGCTTGGGACGCATCAAACAACTTTACAAATCGACGATACGACCGCGGACGTATTTATGTGACAGATGAACGTCATGCTGATACAAATGACACTCCTCCTGACATGGACCATCACGAGAGATTCAACTTGAACCAGTATTATAACGCGGTTGAAGATGAACAGTTATATATGGATGAATATACCTCGCTTATACAAAGGTATAATGATTTTATCGTGAATTCAAATACACTTTTTACACGTATGGAAATGACGTTGCGAGAGAATATAACGAGAGCGGTGGCAAGACAAACCTATTATTATCATCAATCAGAAGACCTCTATCGTAGAGAATTGCGTAGGTCATTCATGATACGGTCTCATGCGGCAGGAGCGCCGACAGCGACAGCGACAGCGACAGCGACAGCGACAGCGACAGCGACAGCGACCAGTCCCATGCCCGCGCCGACTCAATCGAACGAAATACCTGCTCCCGGAAATATGTTGCCTCTATTACTATCTCGTTATATTGCTACTGAAAATGCCCGCCAACAGCGAAATAACAACCTATTTTCGATGCTTTATACAATTCCGAATGAAACGATTGTAGGCGCAGGTAGTCACTCGCGCGCAGATGGTCCTCCAACGAATGAACAAATCAACCGCGCAACGTTGGATACTGTTTTTTCTCATATTTTGTCGCCGGTGAATGCGACATGCCCAATATCACGTGACGAGTTCAACGATGAAAGTGAAATCACGATGATACGTGGGTGTAATCACATCTTTAATCGCGCGAGTTTGAGAGAATGGTTGGCATATCATTCAACATGTCCGATGTGTCGGAGAGATATTCGAGAATATCGACCGCCTTCACTTCAAGAACCTACACATGCGCATTCGCATCCGCCTCCGCCTATTCCCAGAAATATCTCAATCGATAGCGCCGACCAAGACCATGTTACATTTTCCTATGATTTACCGCCGAATGTAAATAATAACAATAATGATGAAATGTACCGCAATCTTATCAATATGGTTACGAATATGATGACGAACAACGGAGATAGAAATAACAGCAATAACAGCAATAACAGCAATAACAGAAATAACAGCAATAACAATAATAATCACGACGACGACATTATGGAAGTGGATTAAAAATGAATGCGTGTTGATACGTGAATGCGTGTTGATACATGAATTCATTTTCCACGCTTTCCACCGCCAAACCAGTCCGTAATCGCCCTATTCCCTTTATTCAAATTATCGGCTTTCACCAAGAACTCATCGAACAACAGAGATTTCACCTCTTTGTGTCGCATCTCTGTTATTTTCTTCTCCCGCTTGACCAGGTCATCGATTGTTGATGCTACTGTCTCAACCGCGTCCAAGAATCGTCCCTTCTTTTTCTGAAATGCCGGCAACTGTTCCAATACCAGCGCAAAGAGTTGTTGAACCGGTTTCATAATTTGATTTGTAATATAGAATGAATAATTGAGCTGAAGTTTCTTCGCGTGAATATAATCGGGGTGCTCTATCTTGTCGCCTTGAAGCGCGCCTTTCGTATCGTTGTGAATATACGCATACGGAATACGATCGCCTGTATTTGGTTTATTGCCTGGATCGCGCACACCCATTCGGTCTGCGAGAACCTTGTGCGCAATCTGCTGTGGGTTTTTATAATCCGACCGTAATGACTTGGTGATGATAAGTTTTTCGATCGGACATTTCTGGTCAATCATGTATTGAAGCTTCTCGCGCAGAAACGCGATGGCACGATCCACATTTTGCTCCTTCATCAGAATATCGATGATACCGCCATAAATCTCCTTTACAATGGGCGCATTATCGCGGCGTTTCAGCACAATCCCCATACTCTTCAGTTTGCCCTTATTCGGATTCTGCTCATAATACACCCCGACATATCCCTTCTTGCGCAAGAGGGCAAATGGACAAATCGTTTTTTCATAGACCCACGCATGAGGACCTTTCAAGAACTTCGATGAATAATCGCCAACCTGTTTTGCGAGCTCAATCGTGATTTCAATCGCATCTTTTCCGCGAATGGGTACGCCATCAGGTGTAGCGAGGTTGAATGTGAAGAATACACTATCTGTGTCGCCGTAGATATACTCTGCCTTCGAATGGACGATGGGATATTTCGGGTGTGATGTTGGAAGGAGGATATCCCCATAAGCCTCTTCGACAACACGACGCGCGTAGGTCAGGAGTTTGCGTCCGGTTGCGGTTGTGGAAGCGGCAACATCTACTTCATAAAATGTGCTTGTCTTCGCACCACACTGTCCGTATAATGAATTCGCAGTCACCTTATAACCGAGCTGTCGCTTGTCTAAAATATTCGCCATGAATGCGTCGGTCTGCTTTTCGGCAAGCTTGCGTGTTGTCTTACGCGCAAGTAGCAGTTCTTCCAAAATCGCAGGCATGATTCCCTTCTCACCTTCCGGGAATTGCGCAAATCGACACACTTTTGTTCCGCATTTCACTTTCACGGCGGCTGCGGCGGTCTTCTTCGCGGATTTCGGTCGCGTCCATCGATACATGTCATACGTAATATCCACATATTTGTATCCGGGGAGGTTATCGTAGCATTGCTCACCCGTCTCGCGGATAAGCTCGCCGTCTAAGTCGTATTCTTTCGTCCATACCTTACTGTCATGTGACAGATTTTCGCTAATCATCGATGACGGATACAGCGACGAATAGTCATTACATGCGACTGGATTATCGAGGTAAAGTCCGCATTTGGGTGGCAGAACAATCGCGCCTTCATATCCGGACTCGCTGCGGTCTTTGTCGATAACTGGCATTAATGTATTCTTCTCGCGACACTTCATCGCGACATAACTCGTCAGTTTAATTCCTTGGCCGCGCATCACGAGGAAACTAATCGGAACGCTACAAATCTTCGCCATCTCTGTGTAGCCCGTAATAATATCAATTTTGTTCATCAAATGATGGACGAGGTTACAATCCTGAATACAGTATTTCGCGATGACCGCGCGTTGTTTCGGTCCTTCATTCGTCATGCGGAAAATATCTTGCGGTGATACATCATCTTTTGCGAGACCCCAACGCACCATCATCTTCATATCCGGTGTCGCTGAGCCTTCGACGATGAAGCCGCCGCCGCCACCGCCAGGTATCGCGACGACCTTGAATTTGTGTCCATCTTTATAAAGGTCAGTAGAATGGTTCGTCTGCTCGAACTTTACGAAATTCCCGACTTCAAGACCGAGGAGATTCCCGGAGGTGACACGGGTCGTATCCGTGGCAGGGTCGTATTCCACACTCTTCACCGCGTCGCCGATGAAATAACTTGATACATCATCCAACTTATACGACGAGAGATTGAAATCGCGGCGCAAGTAGTTATACACATCGACTTGAAGCCGACCGGTCATTTTGATATAGTGAAGGTCATATTGTCCGCTCGCAAGAGCAATTTTGGTTTGCTCGATTGCGACATTATCCGCGGTGATTTCGGTATTCGGATTCACGAACCCGCCGCCGCCCGCACCTCCACCTCCACCTCCACCTCCCGCATTCGCACACAGTTCGCCTTGGTTACGTGACAATTTCAGGAACTCTTCGTAGCATCCGGTCTCCACCGCGCGGCGAAACATGAACTGATAATCAAAACCGAATATATTGTAACCAATAATAATATCGGGGTTCTCTTTTTGAATCAGGCGCGTCCAAGCAACAAGCACATCCGCTTCCGTAGTATAAGATTCGATCTCAGAATTCGGCACTTCGTCGTTGAGGTGGTCGCATGTATCGAGAACGATACAGTTATTCAGGTAGGGACGGTTATTGTTTTGACCATATTTCACAAAGGTTGAACCGATGAATGTTACTTTGTCGCCTTCGACTTTGGGAAAGATGGATCCCAGCGTATCGCTCACGATTTTGATTCGATCTTCACGTGTGTGTTTGGGGTTATTGATTAAGGTGACGAGTTTGACGGAAAGGTCGGCGGTGGTGGCGATGGTGGCCGACTTTGATTTGACAGATTCATACGCGTCCTCACCGCCGCCGCCGCCGTTGTCGCCGTCGCTATCGCCGTCGCTATCGCCGTCGCTGTCATCGTTGGCACCTCCCGATGTCTTTGCTTCTAATGCTTTCGCCGCTTCCGCTTTCGCAGTTGCCGCCATTTGAAGGAAGATCTGTTCAATCGTGTTTTCTTGTGCTACGACCTCCTGTTTGATTAAATGCCGCAATTCTTTCGATAATACGAGCCGACACAACCTCGCCATATCCGCCTCTTTGGGTCGGCGTTTCGGATAGATGGTTTCGATACCTGGATAAGCAGCGCGGCCTTGATATGAATACTGAAATGCGGTATAAATAATATGAGTCACTTCATCGTCGGTGATTTCGTCGGTTCCGGCAACGTTCTTCGCGATTACAGCATCCACGATATTCGTCGCGAGCTTCTTGTATGATTTGACAGGAATCGGAAAGTCGCCATGACTGCTGCTGGCTTCAATATCAAAACTACATATTTTGTAGGGAACTACGGTCTCTTTTTCATTCTGCGGGATGATGTCTTCAAATGACAAGCGGTATTCATACTGGCATGTCGTCGTAAATTTCTCGATGAGGCGCGTCTTCTTCGTGGAGAAGGTGACCCATCCAGAGGGACTGATTTTCTGGATATGGAAGAAACGCAGGATGGGCGGGATATTGGCTTCGTAGATATACGTATTCGTCTTCGTCTTTGTTTTTGCGTCTTCGAAAATATATCCATCCGGTTTAAGAATACGCGTCTTTCCATCACGTGGAGTAAAGATGTCGCAATACCACAAGTTCTTCACGCGATTCATCACCGTCGTATTTTTAAATACAAGGAGGACAAACTTGTGATTCTTTCCCCCGTCGAAACCGTAGAGTTTGCGCTTCTCGACAATTTCGCATTTTTCGGTGAGTATGCTGTTTTCGTAGTAACGGCTCTTTAAATTCTTTTTGATGTCACGGATGAACGCGGATTTCGTGGCGTTGGTCCAGTGGTCGGCGACTTTGATATAGAAGAAGGGGTGGTAATCATCCACGAAGATGGAGCAGGTTTCGCCTTGTTCGTTGATTCCAAACATCTGGATACGGAATTCGTTGGCGTCGATATTTGTGCGGGCGTGAGCATGACCACCGCCGCCGCCACCGCCCGAACCAGACGAAGCCACAGAACTGCTGTCATTTTCTGATGCGGATGAGTGCGTATTTGTATCAGGAATACAGTCATATACGTTGAAGTCGATGAGACGGAATGACATATCGTGTATTACGGGTGTGGCGGGTGCGGGTACCGGCGTTCGCTTTACAATCTTGAATTTTCTCATTTCTGCGGTTTGTCTGTGGAATACCTTACCTCTTTTCTTTTATTTCAATTTTATACCGTGGTAGTAAAAAATTGAATCATAATTATATGTTTTTATACGAACCATCAACTCTATTACCGCAACGATGAACGCCAACATCAACCATGCTTCGCCTTTCTACGTCTGGGTCGCTTTTATCATTTACAACTGGTTTCAAACAAATATCGGGCTTTATGCCCTCCTTCATTCGATTGTTTCGATGGATTACCGAGTATTACTTATTTCGATGAACTTTATTGGATTGTATATGTTTCTTCGACACGCACGGATTGATTTCACGATTCGTGTGCGGATGAATCAGGATGAGTAATCACTTACGTCTTTAACTTCGCGATTAAATTGTTCTATTTTATTCCTTGAAATGAACCTTTTTCTTTCCGTTGGCCGTCGCGGGTGCCGACGCATTCTGCTGGTATCGTGCGGGGTCAGTCAAAATCGCCATCGCACCAATGATCGAAAGCACGAAGTAAGCGGTGATTATCCAGGACACCCACTGATACTTGTCACATGTCTTATTTGCCAACCAAACGAAGAACAAAGAAATAATCACGTTGGCGAATATAATTCCGAATTGAAATCCTACTAAATAAATATCCAAAATATTGATAATAACCACAAGGGTCAAAATCACCGAAGCAAGAGGGCAAACCGCGGCGTTGGACTGCATTTTTCTTTATAATATAGCGTGATAAAATAGTTATTGAGATGACGATGATTCATTTATGATAACATCGATATCTTTTTGAACTTGTTCTCTTTTTGAAGGATTGATTATGTTATCTAATGAATTCACGATATTGAAAAGCAAATAAAACACAATTATCCATGATATCCATACAAAATTGTAGCATGTCTTATTCGCCAACCAAAGAGTAAATAATACATATACAATTGTAAATAAAAAGAAGATTACTCCTAAAACAAGAGGGTTAAACCGTATTACAAAAACTGGACCAAATAATAAAAACGCATCAATTAGTATTGTTATTATGACTAAAATCATAATTAACGCTGCCATGGGGCATGCGGTCATATTAGATAACATTTAAACCGGGTGAAATGGAATGGAATGTATAATATAATATAAGAAAATATTGTCTTATGACGAACTACGCAAGTAAGCCGGAACATTATTATACTGCTGCGCACCTCTTCCACTTGGTGCGACCGGTGTCGCCATTCTTGAACGCACACTCCGTTTATGTTGTCGGCGCATTTCTTTATGAAACCGTTTTAATGTATCACGATGAAAGTCCCTGAATTTGGTTCTAGCCTTTTTGGTAATACCGCGAAGCGTGCTGCTCTTCGATTTACTGCGTTTTACTAAACTAAATTCAGGATGAGATACAACCCATTTCAACATCTTTGGATAAACACGTTCATCGGAATATTCTAAACTACGAACCCCTTTATTGATGTAAGCGATCAAAGGAACGCCATGAATATCTTTAGGTATGTATTTCAGATTTTGTATTACAGGGTCGGCGGGCTCCAAATTCACCGCTTGGATGCTTGCGATTGTAAGAACACAACCCGGCTTTTTACAACTGTATTTATGTTTTAATTCTTTTATGAGACGGTTCCAGTCTTGGGCCATATTTTGACAATGTCCGCACCAATCCGCATATACTTTTACGAGAAGTCCATGTGTTTCTGGATTATCGTGTGCTTGTTTCGCAGCGGCGTTGAATTTGTCAATATTATGACCCTCTTTTACATCGATAAACTGTAACATTCGAACAATCGGGGTTTATTGTATATTGTTGATATAATAATATATACTGGATAATTTATCATAGTAGTATATAGATAATCAACATGCTTAACGAGATATTTAAATATATTCAAGAGAATTCTTCGAAGGTTTCAAAAGAGCTCGGGGTGTTGGTGGAAATTCGCAAACTACAAAAAGTGTTGCCAGCGGTGATTGTCATCTTATTTTTAATTGGTGCGTATGTGACATATAAAACACCCACCAAGGCATCTCTTCCGGAAGGGTTTGTAAGTATTGAACCTGACGCACAACAGGCGCAAAAGTTGCGTAATGCGGCTAGCGCCGCTGCTGAGACCAAACTACCGATGACTGTAAGAAAAGAAGGCGCCGAAGGCTTCGATACCGCATCCGTCGCTGATAACGCAATACAAACGAACCGTTGCCCGAACATCCTTGTCCAACATGGAAGCGAAATCTTTCTCTATAACTCGAAAGTCGAAAAAGTACCCGGTGTGAATCCGATTCGATTTAAAAGTTTAGAAGATTATGCCGAATTCACCGAATGGCTGAAAGGACGCGGAATTCGCTGCCCGGTGCTTTTCTTACAGTATTCATACAACGCACAAGGTGAAGCAGTTTATAAGATTCGCCCTTCTCCGGCAGATATACAGGGCGGTCTCTCGGCGAATGTCCCTTACTCCCCCGCACCTGCCGCACTCGTCCAAATGATGGACGCCTCTCGCGATAATCCGCCATTTAATAACCAGATGTATGACGGTTTCGATCCTTTGAACTTCAATATGGGTGATTATACCGCGCATGATGCGGCATTTCGAGAGAAAGAACTCACGATGAAATATAGCGATAACCCGATGGACTCGAACTGGGGCGGACGACAATATACAGAGTCGGTAGTCGCGTCGGGCGCATATATTGACAGGACTCGTCCTGACGCCATACGGTCAGACACATCTGCGTTGGTTCCGATGCGCGTTCCTGCCGCAAATGAAAAATACCGCAGTCCGAAATATGCTGGCGATGCTGTCTCACGCGGACGAGGCGCAGATGTTCAGTGGGGAAAGGCGAGACGCCCTACTGCGTAATCCCGTAATCCGGTAAAGCGTATAAACCTATTTTATGTATTCATGTATTTATGTATTGTATATAACTACATACCGCGATGACAACCGCGCCGCACCCCGAAGAAATTGAATGCTTTCGAATGCCGATGCCTGATGGTAGGTTTTCGAACGACAAGCGTTATGAATATACCTACGCAACACGAAAATCATGGGAATATATTCCGGTGCTAGGGCGAAAGGATTGGCGGTATTTTACAACGAAGGGATTTACGTATGCTGGGAAGTGGATACGCAGCGAACAACGCGGATTTGGTGATGGTGCTGATTGCTGGGAGGTTTTTTTGGACGACCGGGTGGCCGCGACAGAGACCGCGAATGAACGTGTCGAGAGAAATGTGTCATGGGATTATGACGGCACACTATGCTGGCGTAAATGTCCATATCCCGTAGATGACGTAGTGATTGCGGCTACGACACGAGAGATTATGAATGAAATGATTACAAAGGTATGTCATGCGGAGAAGCCAAAACCAATAAATGATTTCTCGCTGATTCACTGTATCTTCGGTTGTCCGTCCAAATGCGGCTTACTTGAATCCGCGGAGACAACCACGATGGAGGCGAAATACCGCGTTCATGATAAAATCGCCGAATTTTGGTGTTTTGTAACATCGCTCTTTTATGGAAGTAGTCTGCTTCTTTATCTCATCAAAGAAGAAGACTGGTTCGAAAGTTGGCGGGAGCTGGGGGAGTGGCCTGCGTATATCCATTTCTCGATTGTAATATCGGTTTTGGTCATGATATGTTCAGCGGTGTATCATATGTCATTATTGGAGGTTTTTGGATGCGTCGATTGTTTTCTGGCATCATTTATTTTCGCATCGGTTACGATGACCACATTCGGTCTAGATATACTCACACAAGTCGGTGTTTTACTCGGAATCGGTGTTTTTAATTTATATGCGTGGAGGTATAGCACTCGAATCGCGTTGATCGTGGTTGCGTTCATATATCCGTTGGCGATGTTATCATGTTCGAAGATGAAGTTGTATTATGGTGGTGCGGTTTTTGTGTTGATTACTGCGGGGATCGCGTGTTTTATACTCGACCGAATGGGGATCGCACCTTTACACTCGCTGTGGCATATACTTGGCGGCGGCGCAATCACGCTTTCACTTTATTATGTCGTTGTGAAGGGGTGTGTGTTGGAGTGAGTAATCGATTTTTTATTAGGGTATAATATCATAGGAATGCCTCGTCGCGTATTTACGAAAAAATTGCTTCGGTATTCAAACCCGCGGATTGCCCAAAAAATGGCGTATCGTTATTTGGGGAAGAGTGCGAAACTGTATCCCTCCGATAAACCAGAGAAGAAGTATATGATATTTGACCCAAATCATAACAAATGGATTCATTTCGGTCAAATTGGATACCAGGACTTTACTCGACACCGAAATCATAGACGTCGCCATAACTACCTAACCCGCACCAGCGGAATGCGTGGGAAATGGCGGAGAAATAAATACTCCGCGAACAATTTGAGCCGAAGGATTTTATGGTGAGCTTTCATCGTTATTTTGTGTCAATATACCTCGCGCACTCTTCCAGCGTAAGCTTGAATTTATTCATGGTGTTCAACTCATTCATGTGTCGGATGATATCTTCCATTTTGCCTTCGCCATGAACTTCCCGAGATACGTTTTTGAGAGATGTCACGATTTTCGCATTCACCCACTCGTCCATATTTTCGATGATTTTGTTGTAATGATTGTAATGCGAGTCCATGTTTAAGGACTTCTGGGTCTTTGTGGCGAATTCTTCTTGGCGCTTGGCGATGGTGATGATGTCGCCGTCGTTTTCATCTTCGAGTGGATTGTCTGACGTTTTCTTCGAGTTCCGGTTGGCGAGACCTTCGATCATACCAAGCTGATTACGGAAAATATACTGGATGGCAACGAGTGCCAAGATAAGGAATATGCCTAAAACCACGTATTTGGCGAGGGTGTCGGTATTGTCGGCGTTTGTTGATGATGAGGGTAGAATGGCGTTCATGGAATGAAATGGAATGGAATAATAATCTAATATACTGAATTAGTATTAGATTATTTTATTCACGGTTTATTTGCGATTGCCACGACGTTTGATTGTGCGATTATGTTTGCGGTATGATTTGCGGTGCTTGATTGTATTGTATTTGGTGCTTCTGGATGAACGCTTGGGTTTTTTGTTGTGGCTTTGATAGTTGCGTGTATGCCTGTGAGGTTTGCGATGTGTTGATTTTTTGGAGGTTGGGCGACCACCGCTATTTGATGAGTTGCCACTTTTTAGATGTTCTGAACCCTGTTGCTCTTCTGAACCCTGTGATCCTAATTCCTGTTGCTGTTCTGAATCCTGTGATCCTAAATCCTGTGAAAACCGGGCCATTAAATTTTGTTTCGAATTTGAATTTGAATTTGATGGTAGATGAACACTTATCGCACTCCTCATACTATCCGGGAACTCTTGATTCTCCACACGATCAGGAGTTTTAGGAGGAGAAGATTGATTGGATCCAGGAGAATCGACGGGGCGGTCGACAGACACAACACAATTTTCATCAACCTTAGCAGAAATGAACCTATATTTTTTGGTTTGATCTACTGGGTTTTTGACAAGATTAACCTCAACCATGAAACTAATAAGTTCCTCATTACATAAACATAACCATTCTCCGTATTTGGTAGATTCGGTGTGAAGTTCTAGGTGGAGCGCGCGTAGGGCACTTCCTGCTTCACCGAACTGGATAGCGAGTTTCGGCGTATATTGACTCACCGCCGCCGCCGCATCCGTCAACGCATTCAAATTATCCACCGCCGCATCCAGCGTCGCCGCATCCGTCAACGCATTCAACTTATTATCCTTCGTCTCCGCCATACCCATATTACCCAGCGCCACCATCCCCAACGCCGCATTCTCCTCAACTGCCGCCACCTTCACCGCCGCCTCCTCCTTATCTGCCGCCGCCTTCACCGCCGCCGCCGCCTCCCCTGCCGCCGCCATTGCCTTATCCAGTTCTTTGTTTGCCGCATTCTTAACTTCAAACACTGTTTTGTATTTTTGTTCTGCTTCATCTAAATTATCCCTAGCTAGTTTGAGTACACTGTGCGCTGCCGCCTCCGTCGCCGTCGCCTCTGCCTTCGCCGCCTCCACAGCATCATTCGCATCCGCCGCCTCCTGATCCTTCGCTTCCGCCTCCACATGCATATTCCTCGTAGTCTTAGTTCCGGCATTTGAATACTTCGCCGCCGTTCTTATAGTATCCTCCAACGCTTTACTACGCATGAATGTATCTTCCTTTACATTTTTTATTGCCATTTGCGCCTTCTCCTTAACTGCCGCCGTCTTCACCGCCGCCTCCTCCCTATCTGCCGCCGCCGACATCGCCTTCACCTCCACCTCCGCATTCACCACCTTCGCCGTACTACGAATACCCTGACATGCTAGTAATATTATTCTTGGTATCTTTGTTGTTAGTTCTCCAACACGCTTATCATGACCATATCTAACAGTCGTAATATTCTCTAACTCAACTAACGCTGATAATATAGAAAGATGATTTTCAGCCACTCCCAACGCTGCTGCTTCAAATCTACGTCCGGCACTATATAGACAACTAAATACTTCTCCTGCTCTTTCTAGTGATATTTCATTTTTGTCATAAGTGCGTGTGCAACCACCTCCACCTCCACCTCCATCTCCACCTCCACCACCGGTTTCGACAACGGCTTCTAATCTCTCTCTTGATCTAGATATTGATTTTGCTACGAGTATATCATCGGTGTCGTCTTCATCATTATCTACACTATTAAATAATTCACATAAAGAATATAATAATTTTGCGCGCTGCTCCTGCTGCTCCTGTTGCTGCAAATTAAATATTTTTTGAAAAAGTGCTTCAATCCGCATATTTGTCACTTGATTTTGGGCGGTGGCCCTAATACTCACCGCCTCCGCCGCCGCCGCCTCCGCCGCCGCCGCCATCTCCGCCTCCTCATCTGCCGCCTCCGCCGCCATCAC
>Ga0194118_10000719_pt1 | contig 52988 bp, 55 predicted proteins | sample TA2MahsurfametaG_2_FD_148662 | JGI IMG/M metagenome (GOLD analysis project Ga0194118, IMG submission 148662) | Freshwater microbial communities from Lake Tanganyika, Tanzania - TA2015013 Mahale N5 surface | ecosystem: Environmental > Aquatic > Freshwater > Lake | place: Tanzania: Lake...
CTTCTTCATCTGCCGTGAACATTAAAACTAAATCTCTGTTCGGTTTAATTCCGAGTTTCGTCCAAGCTATGAGCGTAGCCAGGGTTATTGCGCAACCACTCTTCATATCAACAGCCCCACGACCCCAAACAACATCATCTACCAACTCACCACTAAAAGCTGGGTGCTGCCATTGACCCACTGCTGGAACAACGTCTAAATGGCCGTGAATAGCTAATCCACCTCGAGCATTATCAGTTCCGGTTATTCGAGCTACAAGATTTGATCTGCCTTTTCTCGACTCATAAATTCGATAGTCAACACCTATTGACTGCAATAATCCTGCAACATACTCAACAGCTAAAGCCTCACCTGGACCTGAATCATCACCAAAATTTGTAGTATCAATTCGAATAAGTTCCTGTGTTATAGCAACTACTTCTGGTTCAGCTATTGCACAAAAATCTTCTTTATCTTGCGACATTAAATACCTTTCCTAAAAGGTAACTCTATGCGGAGATGATTGCATTGTTAGAGTTCCCCCATTAGGTCCGGGTGGCGGAACGGCAGACGCGCTAGCTTGAGGTGCTAGTCCCCGTATAGGGGGTAGGGGTTCAAGTCCCCTCTCGGACACCATTTAGATGTAAAACCTTGCAACAATCAGCGCAATTACGATAAGAAACCAACCCAAAGTTGCAAGATGAGCAATCTGTTTTCTGGTTTGAGTTTCTTGCCATTCAGCCACCAGATAAAAAGTTAATGGAACAACTGCTGCCCACACCACCATACACCAAGGGCACAATGCCCCAATTACGTACAAACTTTGATAAACGAGCCATAAAACGAAAAGCTGAGCGAAAATTAAGCCGACTGTTAATCCCCCCAGCACAAATCGTGGCAAAACTATTCCCATTACAGAGATTATCCCGAGCGTAATTAATACCGGAAATGCCGCTACGCCAATTACGCTGTTTGCAAAACCAAATGCAGATGCTTGATCAGTTGTAACGATAGAGCCACATGCAAAAATTTCATTCAAACTGCAAGATAATTGGTAATTAGGATCTTCTAATAGAAAAATTTTTTCTATGGTTAAAGATGCCGAAGCAGCCAACCCGAAAATACCAGCTATTACAAGCAGCCACGAGTATCTCTTACTTAATTTATATGTCCTCATTAAACAACACCTGCGTGTGCTAACAAAGTCAGAATGACTTTGTGTTGGCCACCAGTCATCTCTGAAGCGGTTAGAGAGCCTATTGCTTCAGCTGGAGTAAGCCAAGCTAAATCTAAAGATGCTTGAGATGGTGAACAATCGCCCTGAACAGGGATTAAGTAACTCAAAGCAACAGCATGTTGACGCGGATCGTGAAATCCAGATGTTTGTGGGTCAGGGAAATATTCAGTAACACACACCGGCAAGGTACTATTTGGAAGAATAGGTAAGGCAAGATTTCCTAAATCTTTTTCCAAATGCCTAATTAGTGCGTCTCTAACTAACTCACCGTGCAATACCCTGCCTGATACCAGTGCTCGAGAAATTGAACCATCAGGCATTGCTCTTAGCAAGAGACCAATCTCAACTACTTTTCCTGCTGCATTCGTTCTTACTGGCAAAGCTTCTACATAAAGAATGGGTAATTGTGCGCGTGCATCTTTAATGCCATCTGCACTGAGCCACTTAGCGCGCTCGTCCAGTTCTGATTGCACTTATTTCAAACCTAACTTTACTCGTTAGATCTTGCAAGCAAAGAAAGCAATCTAAGCAATTCAATATAAAGCCAGATGAAGGTAACAGTTACACCAAAAGCTAAGCGCCATGCCTCGCGCTCAGGTACTTGTAGCTCAACCGCTGCCTCAATTGCTCCAAAATCGGCAATTAATGACAGCGTAGCTAAGACAACACCAATTCCAGCAAAGAGCAAACCAAATGATCCTCCATAGAATCCCCAGCCCTCATTCATACCAAACAATGCAAATCCAAATGAAATAAGTGCAAATACTAGATACGAAATAACTGCATATTGTAAAAATCTCAAAAATTTAGGTCCGCTTCGTACAATCCTGAACGCGTAAAGAACCAATACTGTGCCAAAAGTTACGCTCGCTCCTAGAAATGCTTGCTGCGCAACACCAGGATATTGAAGATTCAATGCATAACTAATTCCGCCGGCAAATCCTCCCTGGACAAGACCGTAAGCCATCACAAGAAATGGTGATACCTCGCGCTTGAATGTATTTATCAAACCAAGAGCCAAGCCACCCAGTGCTAGCAGCAATATTGTGCCAAAACCGATAGCTGGGGCTAATGTCCAGCCAGCAATAGCACCAACACCCACAAAAATTGCGGTGATGATAGCTTTATTGATTACAGCGTCCAGAGTAAGAGGTCTTACTTGCTCGCCTGAATTTAAATTTGACCCTAGCGAATACTCTCCTACAACTCGTTCAATAACTGGGTTTGACATATTTATCTCCTTCGTGCCCAATTCTAGATGAAAATCTTAAATCTGCTTTGGAAACTCTATTTAACGCGGGCAGTGGCGAACCATCGCTCCCCGCTGCGATGAACCATAACTGGAACCCCATAGGTAGCGCTAAGAGTGACTGACGAAATCACCTGTTCTACTGGACCGCTAGCAATAGCTTTCCCGGCTCGAAGTAGAAGTATGTGAGTGATACCAGCGGGAATCTCTTCCACATGGTGGGTCACCATAACTATCGCAGGCGCATCGGCCTTACGGCACAAAGATTGAAGTTTATTCAATAGTGCTTCTCTAGAGCCCAGATCTAATGCTGCGGTAGGTTCATCTAGTAATAACAGTTCGGGGTTGGGCATTAAAGCTCTAGCAATGAGCAATCGCTTACGTTCGCCATCAGAAATATTTGCTATTCTCTTGTTAGCTAAGGGAGTTAACAACCATTCCTCTAGTAATTCGTTTGCTCTTTCTTCATCTAAATCAGCATAGCGCTCTAAACCAATACCCGTTACACCGTGAACAGCGCTTATTACTGCATCATGTACTGATTCATCAAAGCCTATTCGGTTCAGCATATTAGCTGTTGCTAGACCTATTCTTGATCGAATTTCGGTAATGTCGCTGATTCCAAACTGCTCTCCGAGAACTTCCGCTGTTCCACTAGCTGGAAAAATGTAGCCACTTAGCAGTTGTAGGAATGTCGTTTTTCCCGCACCATTTGGACCTAAGACTGCCCACTTTTCATTAGTGCGCATCTGCCAATTGATATTCTTGAGAATCTGCGTCTTACCTCGATTTACCGAGACATCAGTTAATTTGGCTATTGTGGACACGAGGTAAGTCTAGTATCAGAGATTGTTGCGCAGGAGTTAAGGTTTCCTATGTTCACTCAGGTATCACAAGCACTATTGAACGTAGCAGCTTTCCAAAAAGGAATGTGCTCCCTAGAATCCACTGTTTCCTATTCGAATTTGGTAAGAAAATTGATAGCTATTAATCCTGGGGTCACATATTTTTTAAGTTCTGCAGTTTCTAATGAACGGTTCTTGGTCTGTGATCTAAATGGTAAGAATTCAGTTTCTCTGTCTGTTAGTAATGGGGAATGGATAATTGCTAAGCATGATTCGCAAGTAAATCTTGAGATACATAACGTCAAAGAGATTGAAAAACTTTACGCAATGGAAATTAAATCTATAGTCCAAGATTTGAATGACATTGATTTTGATTTAAACGCAGTTCAACTTCCAAATCTTGAATCAATCTATTCGATTACCATAACGACTGGATTTAATGAATCAGGAATTTCGATTCTGCAACAGATGCAACGAGTAAATGCTCGCATTGGATTTATTCTAAACCGCAATCAACCGGTATCAGTTGAGTCATCAATTAACACTCAAAAGATTTTTGCAGACGTGTTGACACTCAATAACAGATTTCAAGTACTAATGACTAACGCACTAATCTTTGAGCTCACTTCAAGAGTGGAAGTGATTCGTTAATGAAGATTATTGCGAACTCTCCATACGTTTCCACTAAACCAAATCTTGATTTGATTAATCTATTGGCAGACAATCCTTACAATCAGAATTGTCCCCTATTAATAGTAAGCGATGTTGATTCGACATTTATTAAACAGGAAGTAATTGAATTAATTGCTGATTACGCAGGTGTAAGAAACCAAGTTGCTGAGATCACGCAAAGAGCAATGCGGGGTGAGATTGATTTTGTTCAATCACTAATCGAGCGAGTTTCGCTACTGACAGGATTGAGAGCTGATGTATTAACGGATATTCGCTCAAGTATTGAACTTTCAGATGGTGCATCTTCGTTGGTTGATTATGTGATTGAGCAAGGTCATATCTTTGCTTTGGTATCTGGCGGTTTCACTCAAGTTTTAGATCCGCTGTGTGATGAATATGGCATCAAAAACAGATGTGCAAACAGACTTGAGATTGTCAACGGTGTTCTCACGGGAAGGTTGCTCGGTTCTATCATTGATGCACAAGCTAAGGCCCATTATCTACATGAATTAGCTCAACAACTATCTATTCCCAAAAGCAACATAATTGCTGTTGGCGACGGCGCTAACGATTTACTAATGTTGAAAGCTGCAAGTTGGTCAGTCAGCTTTAATGGTAAACCAGTCGTGCAGGAAGCATCAAAAATTCAAATTGAAGGACCTTACTTTGATCATATAATCGGCTTGATTACTTACCCTGCAATGTGAAAACCACCATCGACATGCAGAATCTCACCCGTAGTTGCGGGTAACCAATCCGAAAACAAAACTATGCAAGCTTTTGCAGCTGCACTTGGGTCGTTAACATCCCAAGAAAGAGGCGAGCGTTGAACCCAGGCTTCCTCAAACACTTCAAAACCAGGAATACTTTTTGCTGCAATCGTTCGCAACGGACCAGCTGCAACGAGATTACATCGAATACCATCGATTCCTAGATCTCTTGCTAGATATCGCGACGTTGATTCTAAGGCCGCTTTAGCAACACCCATCCAGTCATAAACTGGCCACGCACGAGATGCATCAAAATCAAGTCCAACAATTGATGCACCTGGATTTAACATTGATCTAACCGACATTACTAAACTTTTAAGTGAATAAGCGCTCACTTGTAGGGCAGTTGCTACATCACTCCAATTAGTTGAAAGAAAATTTCCACCAAGAGCACTCTGTGGTGCATATCCGATTGAGTGAAGTACACCGTCGAGTGAATCAAAATGATTAGCAACTTTGCTTGCCAAAGAATCTAAAAGCTCATCGTTTGTAACGTCTAATTCTAAAATAGGCGCTTCTTTGTGCAACCTCTTGCTAGCTCGCTCTGTTAATGACATACCTCTGCCAAAAGAAGTTAGAACTACCTGTGCACCTTGTTCTTGTGCAAGCTTTGCAACGTGAAATGCTATAGATTGATCACTTAGTACGCCGGAGATGAGAAGATTTTTGTTCTCAAGTAACGCCATCAATGCCCCATTCCCAATCCACCATCAACTGGAATTATTGCCCCGGTAATGAATCTGGCGTCCTGTGAACAGAGGAACGCCACTGTTTTTGCAATCTCCTCTGGTTCAGCAATTCGTGCTAGTGGGGTTTGCTCAATAACTTTAGATTTGAACTCCACCGACAAATTAGACGTCATATCCGTATTTACATATCCAGGTGCGACCAAATTAACAGTGACATTTCGAGAGCCAATCTCTCTAGCCAGACTGCGCGTTAATCCAACTAATCCAGATTTCGTTGCTGCGTAAACGGAGCTTCCGGCACTTCCACTCAACCCCAGGACGCTACCTACGAAAACAATTGATCCGCTCCTAGATTTCATCATCGATTTAGCTGCACGCCTTGCTAACCTGATGGTTGAGATTAGATTTACTTGTACTAATTCATCTATCTGTTCGTCCGTTGTCCTAACTAACAGTGACTCGGCACTAACTCCAGCATTAACTACAACATTAGACAAGGTGTAGCCAGCTGACTCGATTTGGTCAATAACAGAATCGCAAGCACTTGGAAAAGTTAAATCTGCTACCAGAACGGTGCAACCATCAACCGAAACAGGCTTTCGAGACGTGATGAAAACCGCCTTACCGCGATTTACGAACTCCATAGCAATCGCTCGGCCTATGCCTCGATTGCCTCCGGTGACAAGTACTGCTTCAGGCATACTGATGAGGTTACCCTGAACTTGCGGGTAATATGGCGATTAGCGCGAGCGAAATCATGAATTACCCCCTATTTTTACCTTGTGGCAAAGAAAACACCAACCAATTACGTGATTACATCTGTACAGCGTGGCATCTCTGAAGAGCAGCGCGGCAGACGCGATCGTTACATGATTGGTATGTCAATTCGAACTATTTGCTTTGTGGGAGCAATTGTTGCCACTGGAACATTGCGTTGGATTTTGCTAGCAGGCGCAATATTCCTGCCATACATAGCAGTCTTTATTGCAAATGCTGGGAGAGAATGGGACAAGACACCATTTACCCTAACTGGATATCGGCGGTCGAGAGAGATAACTAACACCGATCCCAAACTGTAGAATTTTTAAATGAGCAAGATTCGGATTGTTTCTCTATGGATTTTGACCATCGTAGTTGTTTTCGGTTCAGCGCTTGCTAGTAGTTGGCAATTCGAACGACATTACGATAGAGCGGAAAAATCAAGGCAGACAAACCAAGTCCTATCAAGAACGACGCTCACTAACCTCACTCCTAGTGATTTAATCGAATACTGGCAACCAGTAAGTTTCGAAGGTCGTTTCCTTGCTGAAACTAAGTTAATAAGGAATAGACCGCTTGAGGGTCGAAATGGTTTTTGGGTGATAGATACTTTGGAGACGACAAATGGACATCGGTTGGCAGTTTTAGTGGGATGGATTCCTTCAGAGGGCTCAGCAACTGAGTACGTAAGGCCACCAGTATTTAAAAATCAATCCAATAATGTCACAGGAATTGCGCGTGCGTTCGAACTAAAGAAATTCGCCGATGATTTACCAACTGATCAACTCTTAACTTTTGATGCAACATCGCTGTCAAGTGATTTTGATTATTTCGTACAAGTCGAGATGATCTCACCAGAACTAAACAAACAAATCGCTTTTGTGCCCGTACCTCGGTTTTCGCAGGGGCCACATTTTTTTTACGCAATCCAATGGATTATTTTTGGTCTTATAGCGATAGCTGGAACAATTTATTTAACTAAAACTGAATCATCAAACGTTAAAACCTAAAGCCCTAAGCATTTCCCGACCATCGTCAGTTATTTTATCTGGCCCCCATGGTGGCATCCATACCCAGTTAATTCGAAAATCTTTGACAAGTCCATTTAGAGCTGCTCGAGTTTGATCTTCAATTACATCAGTTAATGGACATGCTGCACTAGTTAAAGTCATATCTAGAATTGCAGTACCAGCATCATCTATGTTTACTCCATAAAGTAAACCTAAGTCAACCACATTGATACCCAGCTCGGGATCAATCACGTCATGCATCGCTTCCACAACGTCTGAGTCCAAAACTTCACTCACGGCTATCCCCTTCAATCGCTTCTTTCATTGCCATCCACGGCAATAACGCACATTTTACTCTAGCTGGGTATTTTGACACTCCAGCAAATGCAGCAGCATCCCCAAGGATTTGTTCATCAGGAATCATCTTGCCTTGTGAATGCATTAAATTCACAAACTCGTCTAACAGCCTGTTAAACTCTACTACTGATACGCCTTTAGTTAAATCGTGCAGAATCGATGCACTTGCTCGTGAGATTGAGCACCCAACTCCAACATGCGACATTTGGCTGATTGTGGCATCTTGCACGAGTACTCTCACTTTAACTTCATCTCCACAAGACGTGTTAATGTGAAAAGCTTCACCAGAAAACTTGTCCTGCAATCCATTACCTGCAGGGTTTCGATAATGATCCAGAATTATTTCTTGATAAAGCGAATCTAAATGCATTAGACGACCTTAAAATACTTTCGCACCTGAGATAAGGCATCAAGAAAATCTGTTACGTCCTGCTTAGTGTTATACAAATAAAAGGATGCCCGAGTTGATGCAACTGCTCCTATCTTGCGATGGAGCGGCCAAGCGCAATGGTGACCTGCTCTAACGGCTATGCCTTTTGCATCTAAAAATTGTGACACATCATGCGGATGTACTCCGTTTACCTCAAAACTCACAATTCCGCCACGATTATCTGCTGACCTAGGTCCTAATACCCTTATGCCAGGCATTTGCAGCAATTCCGATAATGCATATTTTATCAAGGCACTCTCATGGCCGTGAATTTTGGTCATTCCGACGTTTTTAAGATAGTCAACTGCCGCACTCAGTCCAACAGCCTGAGCAATATTCATAGTGCCTGCTTCAAATCTACCGTTGTCCGATCGAAATGTACTTTGTTCAAAAGTGACGTTTTCAATCATGTTTCCACCAAACAAGAATGGTGGCAGTTCTGTTAAAAGGTCATTGCGTAGATACAGCAAACCGATTCCAGTTGGACCTAGCATTTTATGTCCGCTCCAAGCAGCAGCGGCCACCCCAAGTTCAGCGAAGTTAGTAGGTAAATGCGGCACACTCTGACAAGCGTCAAGAATTAATAAAGCATTGTTCAGATTGGCTACTTTACTTATTTCAGCAATATTGTTTATTGTGCCTAGCACATTAGATTGATGTGTAACAGCAATAATTTTGGCTTTTCTTGTAATCTGATTTGCATCAAATTGTAATTCACCATCTTCAGAAACTGCAATATATTTAAGTTTTGCTCCCGTTACTTTTGATAAGTGTTGCCATGGTACTAAATTGGCATGGTGCTCCATTTCGGTTAACCAAATTTCATCATCCGCCTTAAGTGCATACTTGCGGTACAAGTTTGTATCTTTACTGTTGAGCAAAGTTGCATTTAGAATTGCATAGGCAATAAGGTTTATACTCTCAGTTGCATTCTTGGTGAATACTAAATTGCCAGACTCTACGCCAACGAAGCTAGCTACATTAGCGCGCGCAGACTCGTAAGCAGCTGAAGCCAACTCTCCCAATTCGTGGCCACTTCGATGAATTGTGGCGTTCGTTGTTTCGTAATAATTGCTTACGGCCTCAATCACCTCTGTTGGCTTTTGGCTTGTTGCAGCTGAATCTAGGTATACCAACTTCTGATTTCCCCGAACTCGCCGATGCAAGATTGGAAAATCATCTAATACTGAATCTGCGAGATCGAAACTCAATGAGTACTCGATTTCTGGTAACGCTCGTAACCTTCCGCTTCTAATCTTTCACCTAAATCAGGACCACCAGACTCAGCAATTCGACCATCGACAAACACGTGAACAAAATCAGGTACAACGTGCTGCAAGATTCGTGTGTAATGCGTTATCAACAAAATACCGGTTTCTCCGCTACTGCGCATTCGATTAATACCTTCAGACACAGCACGAAGCGCATCAATATCTAAACCGCTATCAATCTCGTCCAAAATTCCAATTCGAGGCTTAAGCACTTCCATCGAAAGTATTTCAAATCTCTTTTTTTCGCCACCTGAAAACCCAACATTTACATCTCGGGAAGCGAATTTTTCATCCATTTCAAGGTTCTTCATACTTGATTTCAAGTCAGATAGCCAGTTTCGCAAATTAGGTGCTTCACCAGAAATAGCAGTTTTAGCAGTACGTAGAAAATTACTTACGCTAACACCTTGTACTTCGACAGGATGTTGCATTCCTAAAAAAATACCAGCTCGAGCGCGTTCATCTACCGACCTTTCAGCTATATCTGTGCCATCGAGCAAGATGCTTCCTGAGGTAATTTCATATTTGGGATGACCCATAACGGCCATAGCTAGAGTTGATTTCCCTGAACCATTTGGTCCCATAATTGCATGCACTTCGCCAGATTCAATCTTTAATGAAACTCCGTGCAGTATCTCTTTGTTTTCATTCTCAGTCTTAACACTTACATGCAAGTCTTTTATCTCGAGTTTACTCATCATTTCTCCTGACTATTTGATTTCTACTTCGACAACAACTTCATTAGATATCCTGGTGGGAAAACTTGGTACTGATTTAGTTGCTGGCAAACAAACAGCAGCACCCGACGCTAAGTCAAACTGTGCTCCATGCAACCAGCACTCAACTTTTCCATCTTGAACACTTCCTTCAGATAGTGCGACTTCAGCATGCGAACAGACATCACTTAATGCGAATATGCCTTGCTCTGTCTTCACTAACATAACTGGATCTCCATCGATATCTATTGAGACCGGTTTATTAAGTTCGAGTTCGTTGGTTTCTACCACTTGGTGCCAAGTCATAGATCACCAACGGATTTCAATTTTGATTCAATAGTTTCTACAACAGGCTGCAAAATCGTTGAAATACCCATTCTTTCAACAATGTTGGCAAAGAAGCCAACCACGATTAGCTTAAGTGCCTCATAATCTTTCAAACCCCTGGAAGTCAAATAGAAAATTTGTTCGTCATCAAGTCTGCCTGTTGCCGATGCATGACCTGCACCGACAACCTCGCCAGTTTCGATTTCTAAATTTGGCACGGAGTCAGCTCGCGCACCTGCAGAAAGGACAAGGTTTCTATTTGTTTCATAGGTATCTGATCCAGTTGCGCTATAACGGATGATTGTGTCGCCAATCCACACTGAGTGAGTACCTTGGCCATCAACTGCACTTCGAAAATCTACATAACTTCTACAGTTAGGCGTATTGTGATCGACAACAGTGCGATGTTCGCAATATTGCCCATCTGCACTATGGGTAGCGCCAAGCAAAATCATTTCGCCATTTACATCGTTGAATAAGGAATCAAAACTGCGTCGAACTAAGTCACCCCCCAATGAAACAATTCCCATAGTTAAAGATGCGTCGCGACCCACATTTGCAGATATTTGGCCAAAGTGCATACCTTTAGCGGACTGTTCGGTGATGAAAACAAATTTTATGATTGCACCATTACCCAAGTTAATCGCTAAGTTTAAACTGGTATCAGCTTGACCAAAGTCTCGCAAGAGTATTTGAGCCTCAACCTGCGATGCAACATTTACTTGAATTACTGAATTGCTTGGTGTTGAACCAGAGTAATTGATTTCAACTAATTTACCGTTTGCTGACTTATCTACATCAATCACGAATTCGTTGTGCTCTGCAGCTATGTTGTTTGCAGTAATTATGTCTCTTACTCTAAGACCAGCCACACCTGAATAAGATATCTTGTGCGATTTACTTGCATTGAGAACATCAACCAAAGGATTCCCTGAAGTTATTGGACTAGTGGCTAGAACATCAAACTTCTTGGAGGGTATATAGCGCCAGTTTTCGTCTTTTTTATTGAATGCTACGTGATCTGCCGGATTGTCTGAGATAACCAAGGGCGCTTTCGCGTCCTTTTCAACGTAAGTAACTTCACGTTCCTTAACAGATGTCATCCGACCGCACCCTCCATCTGCAATTCAATTAATCTGTTAAGTTCAATTGCATATTCCATCGGTAACTCACGAGCAATTGGTTCAACGAACCCGCGAACAATCATCGCCATAGCCTCATCTTCGGCCATTCCACGCGTCATCAAGTAAAAGAGCTGATCATCTGATACTTTGGAAACGGTTGCCTCATGACCCATCGAAACATCTTCTTCGCGAACATCCACGTATGGGTAAGTATCTGAACGCGAGATATCGTCAACCAGCAAGGCGTCGCATCTAACTGTTGACTTACTTCCGTGCGCCCCTTCGTCTATTTGGACTAATCCTCGATAACTAATGCGGCCACCAGCTCTCGCAACAGACTTAGAAACAATGCTGCTTGAAGTGTTGGGTGCTGCATGCACCATTTTTGCTCCCGCATCTTGGTGTTGCCCTGGCCCTGCGAATGCAACAGAAAGTGTTTCACCCTTTGCATTCTCACCTAACAACCAAACTGCAGGGTATTTCATCGTCACTTTGCTGCCTATGTTTCCATCAATCCACTCCATAGTTGCACCACGACTAGCAGTTGCACGTTTGGTGACTAAGTTATAAACATTGTTAGACCAGTTTTGAATCGTGGTATAGCGACAACGAGCATTGTCTTTCACAATTATTTCAACAACCGCCGAGTGCAGAGAATCAGAGCTATAGGTCGGCGCTGTGCAGCCTTCAACATAATGAACATACGCACCTTCATCAACAATGATTAAGGTGCGTTCAAACTGACCCATATTTTCAGTGTTTATTCGGAAATATGCTTGTAGAGGTATTTCGACATGGACATTCTTAGGTACATAAATAAAGGAACCACCAGACCATACCGCAGTGTTCAAGGCTGCGAATTTATTATCTCCTGCTGGAATTACTGACCCAAAATATTGCTTAAAAATATCCTCATGTTCTTTAAGACCTGTGTCTGTATCTAGAAAAATTACACCCTGTTCTTCTAGATCTTCTCGAATCTTGTGATAAACAACTTCACTTTCATATTGAGCAGCGACGCCTGCAATCAATCGCTGCTTTTCGGCTTCAGGAATTCCAAGTCGATCATAGGTATTTTTGATGTCTTCAGGCAACTCTTCCCAAGATGTTGCTTGTTTTTCAGTAGACCGCACGAAATATTTGATATTGTCAAAATCTATGCCAGTTAAGTCAGCACCGAAGTTGGGCATCGGCTTCTTTTTGAATAGTTCAAGAGACTTAAGTCGCAAATCTAGCATCCACTTTGGTTCATTCTTTTTTTGGCTGATATCCCGAACGACATCTTCATTTAGCCCACGACGAGCATTTGCACCTGCATCATTCTTATCAGCCCAACCATATTCATAATTGCCTAAACCTTCTAAAGCGGCATCAACAGTTGTCATACGGCACCTTCCTTTACTTTTGAAGTTTTCAAATGCTTTTGCAAATCCTCTGGTTTTGCCACAATTGCAGTACATATATCAGCACCAGTTGCAATTGTTGCAATTCGAGTTACGTGCGCGCCAAGTGTTTCCCCAATTGCGCACATCTCAGCTTCACATATTTCGGGAAATTCTTTTGCAACGCTCTCCACAGGACAGCGATGAAAACTTAACTGAACAACTGGACCATTAGTTTCACCAGCTGATGCCGCGTAACCGTCTCGATCCAGAACATTCGCCAATTCTCTTGTTCGCTCGGCTAATGTACCCGAGGAACTAACTCCCAGTTCCCATTTAGCACGCTGGTTACGCATTTGAATTTCAGCGATCTGCTTAATTGCGGTCTTTCCGTGCGTTTCAACAGCCCAAGTTAGTGCTGCATGAGCCAAGTCATCGTATCTTTGCTCAAAAGCTTGCCGTCCGCTAGCAGTTAAAGAAAAGTACCGAGATGGTCTACCGCGACCTGGTGAAATCCGTGGTCCAAATGCTGGCTGTTCAGCTGCTAGAACATAGTTTTTACTCAAGAGCCAATCCAGATGATGCCGGATTGCTGCTGGGGTTAACTCAAGTTCAGATGCCAATTCGCTCGCCGTCGCAGCTCCCATATCGAGCAACGCAGCGACTACCCTTCGAGGTCCAGGAGTGAGGAATTCCACAACGATAGTTTTGCGTAAATAAGGCATGCCCGCAACTGGAGGTCTAGGCTCAGCAACTGAAATGAAATCGCTTCTTGAATTGCCTCGAATGGGTCTGAGGCTGCTGGGTATTGTGGTATTCACTCAAGCGGGAATCGTGGTAACTGGTGCGCTTGTTCGACTTACCGGATCTGGCTTGGGTTGTCCCACCTGGCCACGCTGTACTGCAGAATCCTATTTCCCGCAAGCATCGCAAGTAGAGGGACTGCACAAGTGGATTGAATTTGGAAATAGGTTGCTCACGTTCATAGTGGTAATTGCAGCAGTTGTATCTCTGATTTATATTTTGAGACATCATTTAAAAGTAAATAAACTGCCCAAGAAATTCTTATTTCTAGCCGCCATACCGTTTCTTGGCACTATCGCACAAGCAATACTGGGCGGAATATTGGTTCTTGTTGCTCTTAACCCATATGCAGTAGCAGCACATTTCTTGCTTTCTGTTTTTTTGGTAGCTATTGCTGCTAGAACTAGAGTGCTCGCAGAGCATCCGTTACCTAACGATACAAATGTCAAGCATCTTATTCTAAGTCGCCTGCTGCTAATGAGTGGACTTGTAATAATTGTGCTTGGAGTTATTACCACTGGCACGGGACCGCATGCAGGTGATGAAGTTGCTGAACGATTTAATTTGGATATATCTATTATTGCTCGGGTGCACGCTGATGGTGTTTGGTTATTTACGGGGTTGCTTATTGCTAATCTAATTTTTAATAGAAATCAGAAAGCTACACGGGTTTTGTTAATTGTAGTTGTTCAAATCATCGTTGGATATACTCAATGGTTCACAAATCTACCTTGGGCCCTAGTTGGTATTCACGTCGCGCTTGCTATCACAATGTGGGTGTTCTTGGTCAAATATCAAACTATGGTCCGACAAGGTGTGATTTAAGTTTCTCAGCAAATACTTTTGCGGACTTAGGGTTTTGCTGCAAGAACAAAGTTGGTTCAAATAGTTCTACCTCCATTACTAAGTATCCATTTGCGGTGGGAACAACATCTATCCGCGAGTACCAAAGATCCCGCACAGGTTTTTCAGCAACTTGAAAATCTTGCACGCTCTCAACAAAAGACAACAAATCAGTGGACATCTCAATTCTTGATTGGAAATCCCCGTGCCCACCCTGGCTCAACGCTGGGCGCTTGGTTACGGCATGTAACGGTACTCCATTACAACACACAACGGCAATCTCGCCTTGAAGATCAACTTCGGACAAATATGGTTGCAGCAAAAGAGAAATCTCGCTAGCCTCAAAATGCTTTTCAACACCGGTTCAGTGGTGAATGCTCCTCTGGCTCCCGCACCAATAACTGGCTTTAACACCAGTTTTTGCTCATAATCTACATTTTGTAAACTAGGAACTTTGTTATCAATCAGCTGACTGGGAATGATTGGAATGCCAAATTCTGCAAGCTTAAATAGATATCTCTTATCAATATTTTCCAACACTATTTTAGGTGGATTTATGAACTTAACTAGTGATTCCCAATATTGGAACCATTGCAAGAACTCAGATAAATGTTGTGAGTAATCCCACGGACTTCGAATCAATACAGCATCAAATTGTTCTAAATCTTTTGCTTTTCGCCAGTTCTGCGGTGAAACTCGATATCCGATTTCATCGAGTGCTGAAATCAGGATTGGTTTATCAAAATCTGGATCAGGATCTTCTGGATTGTCCTCATATGTCAGGTAGCACAAATGTTTCATACCAGCACATCAACCGCTAGGGCGATGAAGATAATTGCCAAATAAGTAATCGAAAAGTGAAAAACTTCCATAGAGCTTGCATTTTCATCTTGTTTTGCTTTAACAAGATAACGTAGGGACAATAGTAAAAATGCAATTCCTGCGAGAATAGCAACAATTAGGAATATTGCCCCTAAACCAATAACAAAATATATAACAAGCGAATTGATTACTGTAAGTACCGTATAAGCTAGCGTCCAAGCAGCAACGACTTGATTTGATTTTTCAACTGGCAACATAGGAATTGCAGCACGAGCGTAATCTTCTTTGAAGTGTGATGCCAATGGCCAATAATGAGCAGGTGTCCAGAAGAAAACTAAGGAAAATAAAAGCCAGCCATTAACGGTAACTTCGCCAAGCACTATCGATTCGGCAATCACGACTGGGAAACATCCAGCAATACCACCCCACACGATATTTTGATTTGTTCGAGGTTTTAGTAACAACGTGTAACCCAAAACATAAAAACCTATTGCTGCAGCAGTTAACATTGCCGCAGCAGCATTTGCTATAAAAAACATGCCCGAGATGGATGTAAAAGTTAACAAAGCTGCAACCACGATTGAAGACTTAACTGATATTTCACCAGTTACTAGAGGACGGTTCTGCGTCCTTGTCATTAAGGCATCTGTTTCTCGCTCAATGATGGAATTCCATGCGTTAGCACCAGCTGCGGCAATCGTGCCAAACACAACAACCGCAATCACACTTTGCCAATCGGGCCAACCTTTAGCTGACAGGATCAACACTGGTAACGCTGTCACTAGTAGCAATTCGATAATTCTTGGCTTTACCAGCGCGAGCAAAACACGGAGATAATTACGCTTGGTTGTTGGCTGAGGTTCTGACATATCGGAGTCAGAGTATCGCAGGATATTCGGGTGTTTTAGGCGGTACTCTGGGCAAAGTCTCTGTAAGGATTATCACTATGACCTACACCAACGTCGATCAAGTAACAGCAAACACGGCTGCTGGTCTTGCACTAGATGCTGTTGAAGCGGCAGGGCACGGTCATCCAGGTACTGCAGTAGCGCTCGCTCCAGTCGCTCAGTTGCTTTTCGCCCATCATCTAAAGCACAATCCAAGTAATCAAGATTGGTCGGGACGAGACAGATTTGTTCTATCTTGTGGACATGCAAGTATGTTGCTCTATGCGCAATTGCATTTATCTGGATATCAGCTAAGCCTTGATGATTTGAAAAACTTTCGGAAAGCCGAAAGTTTAACTCCAGGACATCCTGAATATGGTCACACCGTTGGTGTTGAGATGACCACTGGACCTCTTGGTCAGGGAATTGCTACCGCAGTTGGAATGGCGTGGGCACAATTGAGTCTTGCAGATAGATTCGATCCAGATTACGAGAATTCTCCACTGAAGAGTTATGTTTATGTCATTGCTTCTGATGGAGATTTATCTGAAGGAATTAGTAGCGAAGCAAGTTCTTTTGCTGGACTTCACAAGATTTCAAATTTGATTGTGATTTATGACGATAATGAAATATCAATTGATGGCAATGCCAAAGCATCTTTCAATGAAGACATTGTTTCTCGTTATAGAGCATATGGCTGGCACGCTGTAGGAGTTAACCAAACATCTGATGGAAAAATTGATATTCAAAAATTAGATCAAGAATTAGTCGCTGCCAGAAAATCTGATCGACCAACTCTAATTGCATTACGAACATCAATTGCTTACCCGTCTCCAAACATGACTGGTATGGCTGCCACTCACGGATCCCCTATGGGTACTGCTGAAGTAGCAGCTACAAAATTGGCTTTAGGACTAAATCCAGATGAGTTTTTTCAAGTTCCAGCATTAGCGATGGAAAACAAAAGACAAGTGATGAATCGTGGAGCAGAACTACAACAAAGTTACGACCAGGAAATCTTGGCTTATCAAAACCGACAGCCGAGTCTTGCTAAACAATTCCATCAACTAGGAAATCTTGATATTTCTTCTCTGAGCATTCCTGTTTTTTCACTTGATACACAAATTGCGACCCGTAAAGCTTCTCAACAGGTGTTAGAAGAACTGGCCAAACTTCCCCAATTAGTTGGTGGCAGCGCGGATTTATCTGAATCGAATGGGGTAGCGATAAAAAGTCTTCCCATTTACCACGGAGTTAACAGTGAGTTTGGCGATTTAGCCGGCAGAAGGTTGCTGTTTGGAGTGCGTGAGCATGCGATGGCTGCATTTTGCAATGGAATCGCTTTAAGTAGTCCGCTTCGTCCCTTTGCAGCTACTTTTCTAATTTTTTCCGATTATATGAAGCCGAGTATCCGGTTAGCTGCATTAATGAATTTACCAGTCACTTTTGTCTTTTCACATGACTCTATCGGCTTAGGTGAAGATGGTCCGACCCATCAGCCGGTGGAACAGCTTTGGTCATTGCGAGCAACTCCTAGTTTATCTGTAATTCGCCCAGCTGATGCTAATGAGACAGCTGCTGCATGGGTTGAGATTCTAAATCGAAATCAACCAGCTGCCATAATTTTGTCTCGTCAAAACTTACCTGTTATAACTGAGAATCCAAGTGTTAGAAATGGAGCTTATGTTCTGTATGAACCCAAGAAATCACCACAAGTTATCTTGATAGCCACTGGATCTGAAGTGCAGTTGGCGGTTAATGCCGCTAAAGAGTTGGAATCTAATGGCCTTTATGCCCGGGTTGTTTCTGCACCGTGTTTAGAGTGGTTTGATGAACAGCCAAGAGAGTATCGAGATGCAATTCTTGCTGGTGCACCAAAGATTGCCATTGAAGCAGGCTCTCCGGTTGGTTGGTATAAATATGTTGGTTCTGACGGAGTCGTTCTCGGAGTGAACAACTATGGTGCGTCCGCCACACCTAAGTACTTATTTGAAAAGTTTGGCTTAACTACTGAAAACATTGTGCAAATAGCTAAGCAATTATTGGATTAGCGCTTTTTAGCTTTAAGAGCTTCGAGAGCTTCACCCAAGATGTCCGCGCCATCGGTGTCATTACGACGCTCTTTCACATAAGCTAAATGAGTTTTATAAGGTTCAATCTTTGGTGCTGCAGGAGGGTTCTCTTTATCTCTTGAAGCCGGCAAACCACACTTAGGGCAATCCCAAAATTCTGGCACATCTGCTTCTACTGCAAAGGATGGACGAGATTCATGGCCATCAGCGCACCAGTATGAAACACGAAAACGAGGTGCAGCCTCGCCACGCTCTGCTTCTCCCATAGGTCCAGCACCAACACGAGAGCCTCTAATTGCACTACCTGCCATGACTCATTCTCCTAAATAATTAAACCAAGACCAATTGCACAAGCAAGCCAAATAACACCGATGGCTATGGTAATTCGATCTAGATTTTTCTCAACAACTGATGAACCACCCAAACTTGATGAGAATCCACCACCGAATAAATCAGATACACCGCCGCCACGTCCACGATGTAACAAAATCAGTACCACTAAAAATATGCTGGTAATCGACAAAAGAATTTGTAGAGTCAGAATCACTATTTCTCCTTGTGAGTGAGAATTCTACTTCCTAGGTCCGACAAGCGCTAAGCGATACCGGCAAATGGCGACAAATTCGTCCGGATCAATGGACGCTCCTCCAACCAGAAGGCCATCTACGTTTGGCATAGCCATCAAGCCTGGGGCGGTTCCTGATTTAACTGAGCCTCCGTAAAGTAATCGCACTTTGCTAGCAGCTGAGTCGCCGTAGGTCTCGCCAAGCCAATTTCTCAACGCACTCATCATTTCTTCTGCGTCTTCAGGGGTAGCTATCTCTCCAGTACCGATTGCCCATACTGGTTCATAGGAATCACTATTTGACTTACATCTGACTTGGAAATATTTCCTAAAGATTGACCTAACTGATTAAGGGTAAATCTAATGTGTGTTCTGTTGTTTCTTTCAGTTAAGTCTTCACCTACACATAAAATTGGCGTCAATTTATTGCGCAAAGCTGAAACTAATTTCTTACTAACGTCGTCATTTGATTCATTATTGAACTGTCGTCGCTCGCTATGACCAATAATTACCCATTGCGCACCTAATTTTGCCAAGAAAGTGGAGGAGGTTTGACCCGTAAATGCTCCGGAATCCATCTTTGCACAGTCTTGCCCACCATAAGTGATTCGCAACTTATCCGCATCTACTAATGTCTGGACAGATCTGATATCGGTAAAAGGTGGAAAAACACAAACATCAAGTGCATCGAAATCAGCATCTTTGAGTGAGAATGCCAAGCGTTGTACATGCGCGATTGCTTCAAGGTGATTTAAATTCATTTTCCAGTTACCAGCTACTAAGGGCTTTCTCATTACATATCCTCCATTAGGCACATCAAACCAGGAAGTTGCTTACCTTCAAGATACTCAAGTGAAGCTCCTCCACCAGTAGAAACGTGGTCAAACAAATTTTCCGACAACCCAAGTGCTCGAATAGCAGCAGCGGAATCGCCTCCACCAATTACCGTAAAGCCAGAACATTCAACGATTGCGTAAGCTACTGACTTCGTGCCTTCACTAAATGGAAGCATTTCAAACACGCCTACTGGACCATTCCAAACCACAGTTGCCGACTTCGCAATTTGATCTGCAAAAAGCTTCTGAGTTTTAGGACCAATATCCAAACCCATCCAGCCAGTTTCAATCGCATCAGCATCTAGGATTTTTCGCTCTGCCGAATCAGAGAATTCTCGGCTCACAACTACGTCAACTGGTACTATCAAATCAACCTGATTAGCTTCTGCTTTTTCTATACTCGACTTAACCGCCTCAATGGAATCCAAATCTAAAAGCGAATCACCCACTTCAAAACCCATTGCGTGCAAAAATGTATAGGCCATCCCACCACCTATTAACAAGGAATCCGCCTGTTGAATCAGGTTGTCTACAACTTTGATTTTATCGGCAACTTTTGCTCCACCAAGTATCACTGTGTATGGCCGGGAAGGATTGTTCAATACTCGATTGAATACTTCGATTTCACGTTCAATTAGCCTACCTGCTACTGCTGGAACAAATTTTGCAACATCATAAACACTTGCCTGCTTTCGGTGAACAACACCAAACCCATCAGAGACGAATACATCCGCTAAACGTGTGAGCTCTTTTGCTAATTGAATTCGCTCTGATTCAGATTTACTGGTTTCGCGAGGATCAAATCTAATATTCTCTAAAACGTAAATACCTGAAAGTTCTTGTTGAGATAACATACTAAAAAGATCTTGATGCGCAAGTAAGTTAACTGGTTTTTTCAGTAATTTCGAGAGTCGATTGACAACTGGCGCTAAGGAATAAGTTTGATCTACTACACCATCTGGTCGACCAAGATGTGCTGTAATCAAAATAGATGCCGGATTTTGATTTAGTATCTCTGAAAGTGTTGGTATAGCTGCTTGAATTCGCCCATCATCTGAAATTTCACCTGACTCAATTGGAACATTGAAATCAGCACGTAACAGCACGTGCTTGCCCGCAAAAGAAATGGAATCCAAAGTACGCATATTAAAGTTTGGCAGCAACTAACCTGGTTAGATCAACTAAACGATTGCTATAACCCCATTCATTGTCGTACCAGGATACAACTTTGGCCATATCATCTAAAACAGTAGTTAGCGCAGCATCAATAATTGAAGAGTGTGAATCAGTTACGATATCGGTACTGACAATAGGGTCTGTCATATATGAGAGTACACCTTTTAGACTTCTCTCTGCTGCTTGTTTTAATACTGAATTCAAATCTTCAACAGTTGCCCTTTTATCTAAATTAACTGTCAAGTCAGTAGCACTTCCGGTAGGAACTGGTACCCGCATCGCGTAACCATCTAATTTTCCCTTAAGTTCTGGTAACACAAGCGAGATTGCTTTTGCAGCACCTGTTGTAGTTGGAATCATGTTAAGCGCAGCTGCCCGAGCGCGCCTTAGATCACTGTGTGCGAAATCCAATATTCGCTGATCATTTGTGTAAGCATGAATTGTGGTCATCAATCCCCGGACAATTCCAAATTCCTGATGAAGAACCTTTGCCATCGGAGCTAAGCAATTGGTTGTGCATGATGCATTACTAATAACAGAGTGATTTTCTGATTGGTACACGTGATCATTTACGCCAATGACTATCGTAATGTCTTCATTTTTTGCTGGAGCAGAAATTAGTACTTTTTTTGCACCTGCTGAGATGTGTTTTCGGGCGAGCTCGTTTACAAAAATTCCTGTGCTCTCAATAACAATGTCGACCGCTAATTTACCCCAGGGAATATCTGCGGGATCTTTCTCCTTGAAAACCTTTACCGCTTTGTTATTGATTAACAACTCCTCTTCAGAGTGACTAACTGTTCCCGCAAATCGACCTAAAGTACTGTCATACTTAAGTAAATGAGCAAGTGTCTTGGTATCAGATAAGTCATTAATCGCCACAATCTCAATATCTTGTGGCGATAACCACTCCTGCCCTACAAGGACACCGTTCTTAGTTTGGTCCTGCAAGGCTCGAAGATAATTTCTACCGATGCGTCCAAACCCATTGATACCAACACGAACAGTCATCTTTTCTCCTCAGAACTTTGTGTCAACCTTACCGCATCTAATTTACCCAATTAATCCATTTCCAAAATCTCTTGACTAACTGCTGATTCCGTATCAGGTATGCCCAAATCTCGCGCTCGCTTATCCGCCATTGCAAGTAACCTTCGAATGCGACCAGCAACCGCATCTTTCGTTAGTGGCGGAACAGCTAAACCACCTAACTCTTCCAAACTTGCTTGCGGATGGTCTAGTCGTAATCTGCCTGCGGATAGCAAATGATCCGGAATATCGGTGCCTAAAATTTCTAACGCACGATTGACTCTTGCACCGGCAGCTACCGCAGCTCTCGCAGAGCGGCGCATATTTGCATCATCAAAATTAGCGAGTCGATTTGCAGCTGCTCTAACCTCGCGACGCACTCTGCGCTCTTCCCAAACAGTAACCGCAGCATGAGCTCCGATTCGAGTAAGCATTGCACTTATCGCATCACCATCTCGAATCACTACCCGATCTACCGACCTTACTTCCCTTGCTCTGGATGCAATACCTAACCGACGCGCAGCACCCACCAAAGCAAGTGCTGCTTCTGGTCCCGGACATGCAATTTCTAAAGATGATGATCGGCCGGGTTCCGTTAATGATCCTCTGGCTAAAAAAGCACCGCGCCAAACTGCTTCACAATCTGAGATATCACCATTCACGATAGTTGCTGGCAGTCCGCGAATGGGACGTAAATTGGTGTCCACTAAACCAGTTTGGCGAGCTAAAGCTTCACCAGCCCCGGTAACTCGAACAATATATCGAGTATTTTTCTTGAGTGATCCTCCGGAAACTGTGCTTAATTCTGCTTCATGCTTGTACAAATCAAAAATATCCTGACGCAATCTTCTAGCGGTTGCTCCGCTATCTAACTCTGCCTCCACTACGATTGAACCTTTTACAATATGCAATGATCCCGCATATCGGAGTACCGAAGTCACCTCTGCTTTTCTATTAGATGTTTTTGATATAGCTAAGCGAGCTAACTCATCCTTAACTGACGAGGTCATTGCCATTCTGAAAAGCCTCTACCCTTCTTTATTCTCGATCGCAATCGCGATGGTGGATAAATGTCTCCACTTCTGGTTTTACTAATCTCGAAGAGAGATTTTCAACCAACGCAACCGATCTGTGCCTGCCACCAGTGCAACCTACCGCAACTGTCAAATACCTTTTGCCATCTCGAAGATAGCCCTCAGTAACAATGTTTACTACTTCTTGGATTGCTGCTAAGTACTTAGCGCTGTTAGGACTATTCATTATAAAATCATTAACTGGCGCGTCTCTGCCATCTAGTGCTCGAAGCTCACTCTCCCAGTGCGGATTGGGTAAAAATCGAGCATCAAACACTAGGTCAGCATCAATTGGCACACCGCGTTTAAAGCCAAAGGAAACCAAACTAATTACAACCTGCACCCTTTCTTCGTTTCCAAATGCACTGCTTACTCTTCTTCTTAAATCGTGAGGTGACAATGCAGTGGTGTCGATGATCAAATCCACGCTACCTCTGACGTTGCCCAATAACTCGCGCTCTTGTTCTATAGCTGCTAATAAGCCTGACTGCTTTTGAAGTGGATGCGGCCTACGGCTGCCTTCAAACCTTTGCACTAACTCCGAATTGTCAGCATCTAAAAAGACAGTAGCGATATCAAGATTTCTCGATTTAAGGTCCGCAAGGGTTTTTTCCATCTCAGTTAGCGATCCTGCTCGAATATCTAAAACAATGGCTGCTTTATTGATTCGAGGCGTAAGTGCAGTAAGCGCTTCAGGAACCAAGCTTGGAGGCAGGTTGTCCATCACATGAAAACCTTCGTCTTCAAGAGCTTTAGCTGCTGTTGAGCGACCAGCTCCAGACATACCGGTTAGAAAAACAATTCTCATTTAACTGCCTTCATAGCTTAATTTTGTCAGATTAACATCAGTTGGGTGCAGTTCTGCGAAAATATCTTGTGCCAATTTTATGCCTATCCCCTTAACTGTTGCGATATCGTTAACACTTGCAGCGCGTAAACCTTGAGCGCCGCCAAAGTGTTTAAGTAGTAACTTTCGTTTCTCTGGACCAATTCCTTCAATTTCATCCAAAACACTCGACACCGCGGCGCGAGATCTTCGTTTGCGATGATGAGAAACAGCTCTTCTATGTGTTTCGTCTCGCAATTGCTGTAGTAAGTACAATGCAGATGAATCTCTGGGCAAAACCAATGGTTGCTTGCCTGCCGGATACCAAATCTCTTCTAGTCTTTTTGCAAGTCCAACGATTGGAATTTGAATGCTATTTTCATCTAATATCTGTTTTGCAGCGTGTGCTTGCCATGGTCCACCATCTATCACAAGTAACCCAATTGGATATCTACCTTTTCGTTCCTGGTATCGCTCAACTCGTCTAGTCATTACTTCGCGGATTCCAGCAAGATCGTCTCCTAGGTTTTGAAGTATGTACGAACGGTACTCGCTTGGTACAGGTAATCCATCTTCAAAAACCACAACAGCAGCAACGCGACTGGTTCCTTGAAGATGCGATACGTCAATACATTCAATTCTTAACGGTGGTGATGGTAACTTAAGTTCACTTGCTAGATCCTGTAGAGCTTTACTTCTACTATTTAAATCAGATAAAACACTCTTTTGAATTGTCGCTAAAGCAGATTCTGCATTTTTTCTTGCTAAGTCCCCTATTTTAGATTTCTCGCCTCGAATCGGTATTGAAATCGTCATTTTCTTTTGTAGAATATGCGAAAGAACCTCAGACACCGTGTCAAAGCTTTCCACAATACCTGAAACATATATCTCTTTGGGTGAATTTTCGTTTTTTTGATATCTTGTTAAAAGTAACTCATTGACTACATCTAACAAACTTTCATCGGTCACTAAGTCTGCCATTACCTTTTCTTCACCCACAATTCGACCATTTCTAAGTTGAAGAATAGATGCCACTAAATCTAAATTGGTGAATGCAATCCCGACGAAATCTGCAGACAAGTCCCGTTCAATTGAGACTGAACTTTTTTGTAGGATCGCCTCAATTGCAGAAATTTGATCTCGATATTTAGCGGCATCCTCAAAGCGCTCTTCGATACTTGCAGTTTCCATGCGTTTATGTAAATCAGATAAAACCCGACTATGACCGCCATCCAGGAATGAGACTAAATTTTGCACGTGGCTAGGATGTTCGTCTGGATTCGTTTCAATCAAGCATGGTGCTGAACATCTACCAATGTGACCAAGTAGACATGCTCTATTTTCTCTCTGATGATTTCGAAATACCGGCTGGGAGCAAGACCGAACTGGAAACACCTTGGTCAATGAATCTATGGCAATTCTGACTTCACCCGAATTTGGGTAGGGTCCAAAATAGCGTGCACCTGGTATTCCGCGGCGGCGCGTGGAGAATATACGTGGCACATTCTCTTTAGTAGTAATGCAGATAAGTGGATAGGACTTATCATCACGAAAACGAATATTGTATCGGGGCTTAAACTCTTGAATTAGTGAATGCTCTAGCTGTAAAGCCTCAACTTCACTGTTTACAAGAGTCCAAGAAATTTGATTTGCCTGTGCAAGCATCTTAACCGTGCGGGTAGCCAAAGTTTCAGGATTTTGAAAGTAAGAAGTTAATCTCGACCTAAGATTCTTTGCCTTACCAACATATAGAACGGATTCGTCATTCTTGTCTTTAATTGAGAAGCGGTAAACACCAGCTCCTGTTGGAATGTTTCCAGTCTCAGGTTGCCAGGAGTATCGCTGCATGTCAATGAGACTTTAGTGCCATAGCCAAAAATTTACCCGTATGGCTTTTAGAATTTCTTGCCACTTGTTCGGGAGTGCCAATAGCAACTACCTCTCCACCTTTTGCGCCACCCTCTGGACCCAGGTCTATCAACCAATCGCTTACGCGGATTACATCTAGGTTATGCTCAATCACAACGACGGTATTTCCTTGATCAACTAAACGATTGAGCACCTCTAGAAGTTTTCGAACGTCTTCAAAATGTAGCCCCGTTGTAGGTTCATCCAAAACATAAAATGATTTTCCAGTCGATCTTCGTTGTAATTCCGTTGCAAGCTTGACACGTTGTGCTTCGCCACCAGATAACGTCGGCGCACTTTGTCCAAGTCGTACATATCCCAGTCCAACATCCAGCAGTGTTTTGAGGTGACGACTAATTGATGGAATCTTTTCGAAAAACTCAAAGGCTTGCCCAATTGACATCTCAAGTACATCAGAAATGGACTTACCCCGGTACAACACTTCAAGTGTTTCTCGGTTGTACCGTTTACCATTACAAATTTCACACGGCACATAAACATCGGGCAAGAAATTCATCTCAATTCGAATCGTGCCATCACCAGAACAAGACTCACACCTACCGCCCTTAACGTTAAAGGAAAATCTCCCTGGTTGATAACCTCGAATCTTTGCCTCTTCTGTCTCGGCGAATAGTTTTCTAATTGAGTCAAAAACTCCTGTATAGGTTGCTGGATTAGATCTAGGAGTTCTGCCAATTGGGCTTTGATCAACGTGAACCACTTTATCAATCTGGCTCATCCCTTCAATCTTGCGGTGTTTGCCAGGGACCAATGTAGAAACATTGATCTCTTTCGATAACGCCGCATGAAGGACATCGTTTACGAGAGTGCTTTTACCACTACCACTAACTCCAGTAACACAGACAAGCGCTCCAAGTGGAAAATCAACATTAATTTTCTTTAAGTTATGTTCTTGCGCTTCAATTACTGAAATCTTTCGTTCAGCATCAATTTCACGGCGAATTTTAGGTGTGGTAATTAATTTTTTCCGGGATAGGTATCGCCCTGTTTCGGACTTATCATTAACTAATAAATCATCAAGATTTCCCGAATGCACAACTTTGCCGCCGTATTCACCAGCACCAGGCCCAATATCTACAATCCAATCAGCGGCACGAATTGTGTCTTCATCATGCTCAACCACAATTAGAGTGTTTCCCAAATCTCTTAATTTGAGTAAAGTTGAAATCAAGCGTTCATTGTCTCTTTGATGTAATCCGATACTAGGCTCATCTAATACGTAAAGTACTCCAACTAATCCTGCACCAATTTGAGTGGCCAATCTGATACGTTGCGCTTCGCCACCGCTAAGCGAACCAGCTGCCCGGTCTAAACTCAAATAATCAAGTCCAACGTCTAGCAAAAACTGTAATCGCTCTTGAATTTCTTTCAATACTCGAGCACCAATCAATGCTTCTTTTTTGGAGAGTTTAAGACCATCTATCCAAAACTTTAACTCTCCAATTGACATAGCTGATAAATCAGCAATGGATTTCTTGTGCAATTTAACCGCGAGGATTAATGGTTTAAGTCGAGTTCCATTACAGGCAGAGCAAGGATGCTCCCTCATATACCCAGCAAATCTATCTCTAGATGAATCAGATTCTGCTTCAAGATGTCTTCGTTGAAGATACGGGATTACGCCTTCGAAAATTGTATTAAAACTCCTAGCTTTTCCCTGTCGGTTCTTGTACTTAACAGTTAATTCTTCTCCAGTCCCTTGCATAACTATCCGTCGAAATTTCGCAGGGAGCGAGTGCCAAGGTGCATAAAAATCAATTGAGTAATCTTCAGCTAGTGTGAAAAGAACCTTTTGGTAAAAATCTGCCATCATTCCACTTGACCAAGGAGTAATCACACCTTCAGAAAGTGATAGTTCATAGTCATTTATAACTAATTGTTCATCTACTACCATCTGAATTCCTAGACCAGAACATTCAGTACATGCACCAAATGGTGAGTTGAAAGAGAACGATCGTGGTTCCAACTGGTCATAACTAATTCCACAATCTGCACACGCTAAGTGTTCACTAAATAGAACGCTTGGCTTTTCGTGATCTGGGAATTCAATAACGACACTTCCATGTCCCAACTTGAGTGCTGTTTCAACAGAATCATTTATTCGCACGCGTGAACTTGGTTGAACACTTAGTCGATCGACGACTAAATCTATCGTGTGCTTATCCTGCTTTTTCAATTTTGGAACATCGGTTAATTCGTAAACAGTTCCATCTACTTTCGCACGAGCAAAACCCTGTGCTTGCAAAGATCTGAGAAGATCTACAAACTCTCCCTTTCGAGCTTTTACAACAGGTGCTAACACTAGGAACTTTAATCCAGGATGTAAATCTAAAATCTGATCAACTATTTGCTGTGCTGATTGTCGCAAAATAGGGCGTCCGCAATCTGGACAATGTGGTTGCCCGATGCGGGCAAATAACAATCGCAAGTAATCATGCACTTCTGTAATAGTTCCAACTGTTGAGCGAGGATTTCGGTTAGTTGATTTTTGATCAATAGATACCGCCGGTGATAAACCTTCAATAAAGTCTACATCTGGTTTGTCCATTTGTCCCAAAAATTGTCGTGCATATGCACTTAACGATTCAACATATCTACGCTGACCTTCAGCAAAAATAGTGTCAAAAGCTAAAGATGATTTACCTGAACCACTCAATCCAGTAAACACAATCAACCGATCTCGCGGTAACTCTAAATCGATGTTCTTTAGGTTATGTTCGCGCGCTCCACGGATAATCAACTTATCTGACATTAATTATCCATTTTCTTCTCATTTTGGAGACGGCGAATTTTCTCAATCTCCTCGCCAATAGCAACTGGAAATTCACGAGACTTCTTGGTTGCACGAAGCGAAGTCACTACAGTTACTAACAATGTAAGTAGTATCACCAACAAGGATATTTGAGTAGAAATCTCCGGAGTATCAAACTCTTGCTCATGAAATGCGTGCAAAGTTAACTTCACTCCAATAAAAGCCAAAATGAAAGCCAATCCATAAGAAAGATAGACGAGTCTATCTAGGAGGCCATCGAGTAGAAAATAAAGTTGCCTTAAGCCCATTAGAGCAAAAGCATTCGCCGTAAAAACAATATACGGCTCAGACGTTAAACCATAAATTGCTGGAATACTATCCAAAGCAAAAACTATATCCGTCATAAATAAAGAAATCACAACAATTACCATCGGGGTAAAAAATAGTTTACCATTCAATCGAACGAGAAATTTCTTTTTATGATATTCAGGAGTGATTGGCAATCGTTTTTCCAGGAAATTTACTAATCTGGAATCTTCTGCTTTGTCTGGTTCATCTTTTTTGGAAATCAATTTAATCGCTGTAAAAATCAAAAATCCACCAAAAATAAAGAATATCCATGAGAATCGGTCGATTGCAGCTGCTCCAAGAAGGATAAATGCGAATCTCAAAATTAATGCACCAACTATTCCTAATTGAAGTAACATCTGCACATACATACTGGGAACTGCAAAAGAAGCCATAATCAAGATAAAAACAAATAAATTGTCAACGCTTAAGCTAAGTTCAGTAATGTAACCGGCAATAAATTCTAATCCTAAATCTGAACCCTGGAAAAACCACAAAGCGACAGCAAAAATAAGAGCGGATGCCACATAGATAGACACCCAAGTAATCGCTTCTCGAAAAGGAACAGTATGTGGATGTCGAAATGCATGAATAGATTCAAAGGTATAAACCAGAACTACTACAACAATTGTAAAAACCCATAGCCATCCAGGAATCACTTAGCTTCTTTCTCTTGTAGTTTACCTAAACCGGCAGCTTCCAAAGTTCTTATCTCACGTTTCAATTCAGAAATTTCATCACGAAGGCTGGCTGCTATCTCAAATTGTAGTTCTTCTGCTGCTATTCGCATCTGTTCAGTAAGGCGCGTTACTAAATCTACTAGATCCTCAAACTTGGTAATTTCACTATTTCGCCTGCTCTTTGGTACACGGGTTGCAAGAACTTCCAGTTCGCCTTCCTCGGCAGCCAACATTTCGGAAATGTCTGAAATCTTTTTACGTAATGGTTTAGGATCAATCCCATTCAGTCGATTAAATTCAATTTGTAACTCCCTCCTTCGAGCAGTTTCAGATATTGCCGATTTCATTGAATTTGTTAAACGATCTGCATACATTATTACTTCTCCGGAAACATTCCTGGCAGCTCGTCCAATTGTTTGAATCAAAGAACGCTCGCTTCTAAGAAAACCTTCCTTATCAGCATCAAGTATTGCTACCAAACTTACTTCAGGTAGATCCAACCCTTCGCGAAGTAGATTGATTCCGACCAATACATCGAATTCTCCCAATCTAAGCCCGCGCAAAAGCGCTACACGTTCAAGTGTCTTTACGTCGGAGTGCAGGTATCGAACAGCAATTCCTTGATCACCAAGATAATCGGTAAGTTCTTCAGCCATGCGCTTGGTCAGCGTAGTCACTAATACTCGCTCAGATTTAGATAACCGCGAATTAATTTCACTTAGCAAATCGTCTATTTGCCCTTTTGTAGGACGCACACTAACTAATGGATCTACTAAACCTGTTGGGCGAATTACCTGCTCAACAACATCACCTTGAACTAGGTTCAATTCATATGGTCCCGGTGTTGCTGAAAGGTAGACAGTTTGTCCTATTCGATCTAAGAACTCTGGAAATTTAAGCGGCCTGTTGTCAAGTGCTGAAGGAAGCCTAAATCCATGTTCAACCAGTGTTCGCTTTCGTGAAGCATCGCCCTCGTACATAGCGCCAATTTGTGGAACCGTTACGTGAGATTCATCAATAACTAATAAGAAATCATCTGGAAAGTAGTCCAAAAGACAGTGCGGAGCTGAACCTGGCTCACGCCCATCCATCTGTCTGGAGTAATTCTCAATACCCGAGCATGTTCCCATTTCTTGAATCATCTCTAAATCAAAATTTGTACGCATTTGCAGACGTTGAGCCTCTAAAAGTTTCCCAGCAGAATTTAACTCAGTTAATCTAGTTTCGAGTTCATCTTTGATTTTTTTTACTGCTAACTTAGTTTCTTCCGGGCCAGAGACATAATGCGAAGCTGGAAAAATAGTTACGAAATTATCCGTGCTTACTACCTCGCCAGTTATAGGATGCATGATCAAAATTCGATCAATTTCATCGCCAAACATTTCAATTCGAACTGCTAATTCTTCATACATCGGGATTATCTCAACAGTATCGCCGCGTACTCTAAAAGTACCACGGACAAATCCAATGTCATTTCGAGTGTATTGCATCTGCACGAACTTCCGAAGCAGTGTATCTCGACTTATCGATTGACCAACTTCAAGAAAAAGCATACGTTTTAAATATTCTGCTGGATGCCCAAGCCCATAAATACACGATACTGAGGCGACCACAATGACATCTCTTCTCGTCAGCAGTGAGTTGGTAGCTGAATGCCTAAGACGCTCGACTTCCTGATTAATCGTGGCATCCTTTTCAATAAAAGTATCTGTTTGTGGAATGTATGCTTCAGGTTGATAATAATCATAATAAGAAACAAAGTACTCAACCTTGTTGTTTGGAAACATTTCTCGTAACTCTTGAGCCATCTGTGCAGCAAGAGTTCGATTTGGCTCAATAATTAATGCAGGTCTTTGCAACTTTTCAATCAACCAAGCTGTTGTAGCACTCTTTCCAGTTCCAGTGGCTCCCAGTAAAACAACGTTTTCAATTCCCGATTCAATTCGCTTAACCATTTCTGCAATCGCCTTAGGCTGGTCACCTGCAGGATTGTGTTCACTGATAACTTTAAAATTTTCTCCACGCCGAACGTTATTTAGCAGTTCACGTATCTCACGAACTTCTTCAGGCAATTTAGACATTTATGCTTGACTCAATCTTAGAAATCAGATTGCTAACAGATTCTTCATATTTGCTATTCGACATAGTTCCATCAAAAATGAAATCTGCAATGGCGAGAAAGTCTCTTTCTTGCGGTTGATTTGCAATCCTGTTCTGAATATCAGCAATATCTAATCCACGATCAATTAGGCGTGCAATTCGAACATCTTGTGGACTATCGACAATCACTACAAAATCATAATTCGTAACAGCCCTTAGCACGGGCACTTCTACGAAAAGGAATTCACCCTGAAAATCTCTTTTAATTTCTGTAATTTTTTGTTGAACACAGGGGTGAATCAATTTTTCTATAAAATCTAATTCTTTTGTGTCAGTAAACACAATTTCAGCAAGAGAAGAACGTAGTTTCTTCTCATCAAGTCCCAGCAAGTGCGGATATTTAGACGTCACTTTGGCAATAATCTCAGGTTGATTCAAGCATTCCTGTGCCAGCTGGTCAGTAATAACTACGGTATATCCACGTTTTTTGAGCGAGTGAATTAGGGTACTTTTACCCGCACCAATTCCTCCACTGATTGCGATTGCTGCCATCAGTTAGACCGCCTTGACAAATATGACTTATTCAGCCTTTTTGGACTCAGCCTTGTGTGCTTCCCATCGAGCTAAGGCCTCGTTGTATTGACGTTCCCACTCAATTCTTTGATCGTCAAATCCACTCTTCCATTCGCCAGTTTCGGGATCAAACCCGTCTGGACCAATGTATCGACCAGCTTCATCAAATGATGGAGGCATTCCATAAGCGTAAGGATCAAATGCATCCTGAACTTCACCTGAACTGGTATCAGATGATTGTTTCATACTCAAGCTCACCCGACGACGCTCAAGATCTATATCAATAACTTTAACCGTCACCTTTTGTCCTACTTGAACAACTTGTTCCGGTATTTCTACATGTTGCTCAGCAAGTTCGCTAATGTGAACAAGTCCTTCAATACCTTCGGCAACCTGAACAAACGCTCCAAATGGCACAAGTTTTGTTACAACTCCAGGAACAACTTGGCCAATCCCATGCTGACGAGCAAAGGCTTGCCAAGGATCTTCTTGTGTGCTCTTAAGCGATAGTGATACTCGTTCTCGTTCCATATCAACTTCAAGAACTTCAACAGTAACTTCGGTGCCTACTTCAACAACTTCATTTGGATGATCAATATGGTGCCAGGAAAGTTCCGATACGTGCACTAGGCCATCAACACCACCTAGGTCAACAAATGCCCCAAAATTAACAATGCTTGATACTACACCTGTTCGTATCTGTCCCTTTTCCAAATTATTCAGGAAGGTGCTTCTTACTTCTGATTGAGTTGCTTCTAAAAATGCGCGTCGCGATAAAACTACGTTGTTTCTATTTTTATCCAACTCAATAATTTTTGCTTCAATATCTTTACCAATATAAGGCGCAAGGTCTCGAACTCTACGCATCTCAACTAGAGATGCTGGTAAGAAGCCTCGAAGACCAATATCTACAATCAAACCGCCCTTAACAACTTCAATAACTATTCCTCGAACAATTCCATCTTGAGCTTTTATTGCTTCAATCGTGCCCCAAGCCTTTTCGTATTGAGCTCGTTTTTTGGAAAGAATTAATCTGCCGTCTTTATCTTCTTTAGTAACAACTAATGCTTCGATGGTGTCACCAATTTTAACAAGGTCAGTTGGATATACATCTTGACGAATCGATAACTCACGTGCAGGAATAACGCCTTCGGTTTTGTATCCAACATCCAGCAATACTTCATCTCGATCAACTTTTATAACAGTGCCAGCTACTAGATCACCATCATTAAAATACTTAATAGTTGAATCTATCGCGGCTAGAAAATCTTCAGCGCTACCAACATCATTAACGGCAATATTTGGGGTTGAGGCAGAAACAGTCATAAACAACTCTCGAAGGGACAGTTACGTCGTAGGGATACTTCGTTTAGGGTGAATCACCAGTGCGAGTCCTCGGTCTGACTCGGCTAAATGAAGTAGTGCCAAAGCCTACCCGCTAAAGACTTTAGCCCTACGATGAGGTCGTGTTTGTCATTGTTTGTGGAATGCGTCGTTCGGGTAGCACGCTTACTTTTCAAGTCACCAGAGCTTTGCTTGAACTCAAAGACGAGATTACAGTCACCGAGCCTCAAACAGGCATTGGGGTGCCCATTGATGAGATTGCCAATTTGGCTAATTCGCCGAAAATTATTCTCACCAAAATGCACACCGTCTCAAAGGCAGTTCGAGATCAGTTACCCAGGCAGGGTGCAAGATACATCTACACGGCAAGAGACCCCAGAGATGCAGTAGCCAGTTTGATTCGCAAAGGAAGATTATCAAGTATTGATCCAAGTAGAGAAGAGTTTGTCAAAGATTTTGCAAAAAAAGAAAGAGTTGGATCGCTACTTTATCCCAAAATGCCAACGGTCTGGTGTGGCTTTTATGAAGATTTTGTAGATGATTTACCAAAACTTATTAAGAGTTTGGCGAACTTTCTACAAATAGAAGTGAGTGAAGACTGGGTTAATCAACTGGCCGATGATTTAGATATAAACAAACAGCGAGAGCGTTCACAGTCTGTTCAAGAAGATTACTCCGTGCGCCAGAAAACAAGGTTGACCGTCAATCACATTACTGATGGGCGACCTGGAGCTTGGAAGGACACTTTACTTCCAAGTGAGGTTGAAATAATAGAAAATCAATTTATTGACTGGATGCTGCGAAATGGGTATCGACCTACAAGCTTCAAGCTCATAAAAGTTAAACGTTCGCTTGGAAAGCGATTAACCCGAAGATTGCGATGGTTAAAATCAATATTGGTTTTTTACTCTAGGTCAGTGCGCCGCGGCTAACCAATTAACTCCACTACCAACCGATACATCAAGTGGCACTGAGAGTTTTATAACATTTTCCATAATGTTCTTGGTTAGTGATTTCACTTCTTCTAGATGCTCATCATCAGTTTCTAGAACCAATTCATCATGAACTTGCAATAGCAATCTTGCTTTCAGATTTTGTTTGATTATTGCTTCATTTAAATTAATCATAGCTAACTTAATAATGTCTGCAGCTGAACCCTGTATGGGTGCATTAAGTGCGGCTCGTTCAGCTATTTCTCGTCTAAACCTATTTTCATGATTGAGCTCAGGTAGATACCTGCGTCTTCCTAGAATTGATTCTGTATATCCATTTTGTCGTGCCTGTTCAACTATTTCTTTTAGATATCTTCTAACTCCATCGAATCTCTCAAAAAACTTACTCATCAATTTATCTGCATCCGATACATCTATACGTAAACCTTGGGATAAACCATATGCTGATAAACCGTACGCTAAACCATATGAAACTGCTTTAATCTGATTCCGTATCTCAGGGGTTATTTCTGAAATCGGCAAATCAAATATCTGTGAAGCAACAGATTTATGCAAATCCTCACCTGATTCGAAGGCAGCGATAAGAGCAGAATCTTTTGCTAGATGTGCCATAACTCGCAGTTCAATTTGAGAATAATCCGCAGTTATTAGATTCCCATAGGGTGGATTTGATACAAACAATCTTCTAATAGCTTTTCCAGCTTCAGTGCGAACAGGGACATTCTGCAAATTGGGTTTAGTGCTACTTAATCTTCCAGTTGCAGCAATCGTCTGCATGAAAGTTGTGTGTATACGACCAGCCTGTGTTGCTTCCAATAAAGAAATGAGCATTTGTCGGATCTTTGAAGTTTCGCGCCACTCTTGAATAATAGGTAAAAGGTCATCGTCAGGATGCTTTTCAATCAAAGTGACTAATGCATCAGCATCAGTTGTGTACCCGGTCTTTGTTTTTTTAGTCTTCGACAACCCTCGTTCGACAAACAAGACATCCTGCAACTGTTTCGGCGAACCAAAATTAAATTCTCTACCCTGAACTTCATACCCTAAAATCTCTAATCTGCGCTGTTCTTGCGACTTGATGTCAATCATTTCTTTAAGGGAAATACTGTCAATCGCTATTCCGTTGTGTTCCATTTCTGCTAAAACTAAAGTAACAGCTGACTCCAAGTTCGTGTATAACTCCAAAACTGCTGTGAATTCAGGCACATTTGAGAGTTTATGAAAATTGCTAGAAATTACGCTACAGATTTCATTTTCGTTACCACTTTCGGAAAAAAGTTGGCCAGTTTCAGCGGTATGCATCAGATCTTCTAGTTGGGGTCTTGTTCCAGGATTTGATAAATACTCAAGTACCAAAATATCGAGCAAACGTGTCGACTGTTCTTTACTTAATCTGCCGTCAAGTTCTAAAAACCTACGTGCAATAAACTTCAAATCGGATACTATGGAATCTTCAGGGTCAGCTAAATCCTTAAGTATTTTCTCTAATTCAAAAATACTCTTATACTCTATCGTTTGAAATCCTGATGGTTTAAGTATGAAAGCCCGAGTATCATCCAAAATCAAAACTGACTTTGGTGACAATTTCTTGGGCTTGTCTTCTTTTGTTCCAAGTTGACTGTCGCCTAACAGACTTTTTAATCTTGGTAGCAAGGATTTAAATCCTAGTTCTGTGCAATAAATTAATGCCTGGTTCGCTCTACCAGGTTCCCACTTAAGATCAGTTACGCTGGAATGCAATGCAACATTTGAAACTAGATGAGTGAGTGAAAGATTGGTCCGAATCACTTCAATATTTGCTCTTAAAGATTCGCCGACTTTACCTGGTATCTCATCTTTACTTTCAATCAAGTTATCCAAGGACCCATACTTTTGAATCCAAGCGAGAGAAGTTTTTTCTCCCACTCCTGGAATTCCAGGTAGGTTATCGCTTGGGTCGCCGCGCAGTGCTGCGAAATCTGGATATTGTTCTGGACTTAAACCATATTTGTCCTGTAATTCTTTTCTATTCATAATCACAACATCCGAAAGGCCTTTTTTAGGATAAAGCACATTCACGCTATCAGAAATTAATTGAAATGAGTCTCGATCAGAGGTGACAATCAAAACATCTAAATTGTCATCAGCTGATTTTTTCGTTAGTGTTGCAATTATATCATCCGCTTCATACTGGGAATCACTAAATGACGTTATGCCAAAGGAATCAATCATATTTCTAATCAGTGATACCTGAGCTCTAAATTCGTCAGGAGATTTTGCTCGGTTTGCTTTGTAACTTGGAAAGAGCTTTTTCCGAAAAGTATCTCGACCCTCATCAAAACAAACTGCTAAATATTCTGGTTTATGCTCCATTAGAAGATTTATCAGCATGCTGCACAATCCGTACACCGCATTTACCGGAATGCCCTGGGGTGAGTGAAACTTATCTACTGGAAGAGCGTGAAAAGCTCGATAAGCCAAAGAATGACCATCAATGATGAGTAATTTCGGTCTATTCGGCAATCTTCCTCACTTATCTTTGAGTTATCGTGGAAAAGATTCTAGGCTGTGGCTATGGACATAGCGAAACTACACGCACAAAAAGATCCAGCAGAACGAGCTCGACTCTTAAATGATCTTGCTATACCTGGCTTAGATTCCAAGATGGGTATAAATTTCTTACATATTTCAGCAGATCTATGTATAGGTGAAATGCCAGTGGCTGGAAACAATCAACCATTTGGTTTGCTTCACGGCGGCGCGAATGCTGTGCTTGCAGAATCCTTAGCGTCAATCGCGTCTTTGTTCGTTGTAAACCCTGGTGAAATTGCAGTTGGGGTGCAAGTGCAAATGACGCACCATGCTGCTGCAAAAAATGGAACAGTTACCGGTAAAGCTATTCTCATTCACAGCGGACGCAGTCTTGCGACTTACCAGGTAGAAATTCATAATGACCAGGGCAAGCTCACTTCAAGCGGTCAAGTTATCTGTTTCTTGAAGCGGTAACTAATTTGATTCAATAATTGATTGCGCGATGTCAATCATTGGTTTTCTACCATCCATAGCTGCGCGTTGCATAACCTTAAATGCCTCAGCTTCTGTTAACTGATATTTACTAATAATTATTGCCCGCGCACGATCAATTACTTTGTGTTCCGCCATTTCTCGTTCTTGATTGGCAATGGTAGTTTCCAATTTATTTCGTCGCAAAAATTGACCATAACCAATCTCGATAGCTGGACGAAGGCTTTCAGTCCGCCAGGGTTTTATGATGTAACCATCAACACCGATTTCAGTTGCCCGATTTACAACTTCAGGTGAACTAAATGCAGTTATCAAAATGCAGCAATAACCCTCTTTTATCAAGGATTCGGCTGCTGTTAATCCGTCCATTACTGGCATCTTTACATCCAAAAGAACCACTTCGGGTTTTAACTGTAAAGTCTGAACTACTGCATCTTTCCCATTTGCAACGTCAGCAACAATCTCAAAACCCAAATTAGTTAGTGTCTCACTTAAATCAAGGCGGATTAATGATTCATCTTCAGCGATGAGAATCTTCATAGCAACTTCCTTGAATTGGTACCCCTGAGCGGACTTGAACCGCTATGCCCTTGCGGGCGGTGGATTTTGAGTCCACTGTGTCTGCCAATTCCACCACAGGGGCAGGTCTCGTATTCTAAACTGCAGAGCGTTTAGCTGCTTCAGGGAGTGTTGCGATTGCACCCAGTACGCCATTGATAAAGCTGGGCGCTTCTTCGCTACTTATTTCCTTTGCAAGAAGTACAGACTCATTAATAGCAACTGCAATGTCTACATCTGCGCGAAACAGAATTTCGTAAGCTGCAATTCGAATCAATGACCGATCAACCGGACTCATTCGCTCAAGTCGCCAACCCGTACTTACCTGAGTGATTTTTTGATCAATTGCATCAAGATTTAGGGCAATTCCTAAAACCAATTGCTCGGTATAGGGATTCGTGGTCGTGCCCTCTTCAGTTGTTCGCTGCTGCCATATCTCTGAAATTGGTAGGTTCTTTATCTCTGATTCGTAAAGCACATCCAGAGCGCGCTTTCGCGCCTTATGTCGTGCAGACATTTATGCTCGGCCCAAGTAAGAACCGTCACGAGTATCGACTCTTACTTTTTCTCCAATTTCAATAAAAAGTGGCACCTGAATCTCTGCACCAGTTTCTAGTCGAGCAGGTTTTGTGCCACCAGATGATCGATCTCCTTGCAGACCAGGTTCGGTGTATTCAATCACTAATTCAACATTTGCAGGCATTTCAATAAACAATGGTTCGCCCTCATGAAGTGCCACAATAACGTCTTGATTTTCTAGCAAGTAATCAGCAGCATCGCCAACAACTGCATTTGCGATGGGGATTTGATCGTAATTGGTTTGATCCATAAATACCCAAGAATCACCATCTCGATATAGGTACTGCATTTCCCGCTTGTCTACCTGTGCCGTATCTATCTTTACGCCAGCGTTAAAAGTTTTATCAACTACTTTTCCAGTTAATACTTGACGCAGTTTGGTTCGGACGAAAGCTCCGCCTTTTCCTGGCTTCACGTGTTGAAACTCGATGACCGACCAAAGCTGACCTTCTAAGTTAAGCACCGTACCATTCTTTAAATCATTAGTTGTAGCCAAAACATCTCCCCTTTTATGAATTTCGGCTGCGAATACTAGCCAATGCCTGAAGTGCTAATAGATATGAATCCGTTCCAAACCCAGATATTGAACCCTGACATACCGCTGCAATCACGCTTGTGTGTCTAAAATCTTCCCGAGCCGCTGGATTAGATAGATGTACCTCTATAACTGGCTGTGTTACTTGTGCTAAAGCATCACGCAAAGCATAAGAATAATGCGTGAAGGCTGCTGCATTGATAATGATTGGTAATGCATCATCTACTGCTTTGTGTATCCAAGAAATGAGTTCTGATTCATCATCAGTTTGCCTAACATCAGCTTCCATTCCTAGTTTCAGTGCCTCAGAAATACAGTTGTCACTTAATTGGGTAAAAGTTGTATGTCCATAGATTTCCGGCTCTCTTGAACCGAGCCTACCTAAATTTGGTCCATTGAGGATTAACACTTTTTGCATTTTACTCATTTTGCATCCAATCTCGCGAAAGCAGCCGTAAGACTATCGGATGCTGGGTTCGTCAAAAATTGTGGCTGTCCAATTCCATTAAGTAAAACAAATCTCAGGTGACCACCCTTTGCTTTTTTATCAAGCGTCATTATTGGTATTAAGTCTTCCAGTCTTGACGCAGAATATGCAGTAGGGAGATTAAGCAGGTTTAGTACGTCATGATGTAGTTGCAATTCAGCTGCGCTCAACATCGTCAATTCAAATGCTAACTCTGCTGCAAAAATCATTCCTATAGAAACTGCATCGCCATGTCGCCATCGATAGCCACTCTTCTTCTCTACAGCGTGACCCAAGGTATGACCATAATTCAGTGCAGCTCTACCTACCCCATTCGTTGATTTTTCAGTACGGTCTGATCGCACAGCGTTTGCTTTAACTTCAATTGCTCTTTGGACACATTCAAAGAATTGTGGTGAAGTCGCGTCCAGAACAAGTTGTGGGTTAGCTTTAATCAAATCCAAAATTTTGACGTCAGAAATAAACCCGCATTTTACAATCTCGGCAAAGCCAGCACGAATGTCTGAAATATCTAAAGTTGTTAACAAATCTAAATCACAATATACAAATTTTGGATCATTAAAAACACCAACTAAGTTCTTTCCACTCTCAGTATTTATTCCGCACTTTCCGCCAATCGCAGCATCAACCATCGACAAAACCGTAGTAGGGATAAGGCCAACATCAACTCCACGAAGCCATGTTGCGGCCAAGAAATTTACTGAGTCCGTTACTGCACCGCCACCGATTGCAATAACTAAATCCGAACGGGAAATTTTATTTTCTGCTAAAAACTTCCACCCAGCTTCCAGAGTTTCCAACGATTTTGAAGATTCACCATCTGGCATAAGCTTGATAGAAACTGAGGCGTCTTTTGAAACTATATCCTTTAGTTTCTCCGCTACAGGAACCATTGGCGCGGCAACAAATATTGCCACCCTTTCATATTGCGAAAGGTGACTTGCAATATCGTTAACAAAATTATGACCAACATAAACCGGATAGTTAACCAATCCAGGAAATTCAATAGTTGTCATTTAGCATTAACTCCAGAAATACTCTTAGCAATCTCTTCAACAATAGTTTTTATTGTCTTTCCATCCGTATCTATTTGGCTCTTTGCTACTTCAGTATAAAAACCGCTGCGCTGCTCCAGCAATTTAATCAAAGTAGCCCTTGGGGCATCTATCAACAAGGGCCGATTTTGGTTAATGCTTGTTCGTTTAACCGCATTTGCGATTGATGTTTGTAGCCAAAAGACTAAATGACGCTGTAATGCAGTTCTAACTTCGGCATCTAGAATAGAACCACCGCCAAGTGAGACTACTGCGTCTTCTTGTAGTAGCGATTTAAGTACAACTTCTTTTTCAATCTCTCGAAATCTTGGTTCGCCGTCTTCAATAAAGATATTTGCAACAGTTTTTCCAGCTGTCTGCTCAATCAATCTATCTGTATCAATAAAGTTGACATCAAGTTTTTTTGCTAACTCGCGTCCAATAGTTGATTTACCTGATCCCGGAATACCAACAAGCACACAGCAAGTCATGAGATGCGCAAATTTTCCATATAGGAAACTAAGTTACGGCGAGTTTCAGCGACATTATCGCCACCAAATTTTTCTAACATGGCATTTGCAATTACTAGTGCGACCATTGCTTCAGCTACAACTCCGGCAGCAGGCACTGCACAGACGTCCGATCGTTGATGGTGAGCTGTCGCAGGTTCTAGAGTTTCAGTATCAATTGTCTTTAAAGCTTTGGGAACGGTGCTAATTGGCTTCATCGCAGCTCTTACTCGAAGCACTTCACCGGTTGTCATACCGCCTTCAGTTCCCCCCGCTCGATTTGTAGATCGCGACAAACTTCCATCAGAATATTCAATTTCATCATGAGCAGCCGACCCAAAACGCTTGGCAGTTTCAAACCCGTCACCAACTGCAACTCCCTTGATCGCTTGAATGCCCATTAAGGCCGCTGCAAGTTGGGCGTCAATGCGTCTGTCCCAATGAACATAACTACCAATGCCAGGCGGTAGTCCATAAACGACTACTTCTACAACGCCACCGAGTGTGTCGCCCGATTTATGCGCTGTTGATATCAACTCTTGTATTTCAGCAGATGTTCTTGGATCTAAACATCGAACGGGATCGTTATCAATTTCATTTAACTGATCTGGTCGAGGAACTAATCCATCTGGAACTGAAACTGTTCCAATTGCAACCACATGTGACAACACCGTGATTTGTCCTAATTCTGCTAAGAATTGCTTTGCAACTGCACCAAGTGTTGCGCGCGCTGCCGTCTCTCTTGCTGAAGCACGTTCTAACACAGGTCGAGCCTCTTCAAAACTATATTTTTGCATTCCAACTAAATCGGCATGGCCAGGTCGAGGTCGAGTTAATGGCGCATTGCGAGCCATATCGGCCAATACTTCAAGCGGCACTGGATCAGCAGACATTACCTGCTCCCATTTTGGCCACTCAGTGTTGTTAACTAAAACTGCTATTGGACCACCAATAGATAACCCATGTCGTACTCCACCAAGTATTGAAAGTTCATCTTGCTCAAACTTCATTCTCGCCCCTCGACCTAATCCAAGTCTCCGACGAGCCAACTCATTTTTGAGTGTTTGAGTAGTAATGGGTACGCCAGCTGGTAGGCCCTCCAAAATGGCAATCAAAGCCGGGCCATGAGATTCACCTGCAGTAAGCCAACGCAACATCTGCCAAGTTTCTCACACCATACCTGCTAAGTACCCCACCGCAAGGCAGGGAGCAAACGGAATTGCATTATGAGCAGAATTTTTCCGAAAAACAAGGAATAGGGAGATTGGCAAACAGGTAATGCCAATCACAGTCCACGCAAGGAATAACTGCTCAATCCCTTGTAAAGACACTGGAAAAGTAAGGGCACTAGCAAGTTTGATATCACCCCCGCCAATGGCACCATTACTCACTAATGCAGATAACATCAAAATTGTAAAGATAGCTACCGTGCTGCCAACTGCAACTAGCCAAATTTGCACATTTCTTTCTGCAAAAAATACTCCTGCAAGGACACCAAGAATCAATAGGCTCAAATTTAACTTATCGGAAATCCGATGTGTTTTGATATCAATTATGGAAATCCAAAGCAATAATGGAAGAAATACCCAAAACATACTTAATTATCAGACTCGAAAATCCTTATCACCCGATTAGGCTAAAGCATCAAACATAACTTGTGCCGGTACTTCTCTCCCCAGCATGATTTCGATTTGTTTTACCGCCTGATGAACCAACATATCAACGCCATGAATTACCAACCCATTAACTTTAATGACTTCATTTGCAAACTCACTGGGCCAAGGATGATATGTGGTATCTAGTAAAACTTTTACATCTCGAACCACGTTAATATTTTCCCTTTGGGCATCACTTGGAATTGTACTTATTAAGTATTTTGGTAGTCTCGCATCTTCAAAAGTAAATGCATTGATGTTATATCTATTTGATAGAACCGAAAGTTTCTGGGCTGAGCGACCTATCACCGACACACGCTTTACCCCCAACTCTTGCAAAGCAATTATTGAAGATCGTGCTGTAGCTCCTGTGCCAATCACTCCCCATTCCTCATCCAATGGTGTTTTGTATTTCAAGGATTGGGTGATGCCATAAATATCAGTATTCTCAGCAACTATTTTCTGATCGCGCAACACAAGTGTGTTTGCGCTTTCACTTTGCTTTACATATTCAGTCTTATCATTAGCTAACGCAACAGCAAGTTCTTTAAATGGCATCGTAATTGATAAACCAAAAACTTCACCTTCCATTAAATGGGCAATAATCTCCTTAGCTCCGTTAGTGTCTGTTTCTATTGCCGTGTATTGGTAGGGAAGTCCGAGATACTTGTATGCAGCATTGTGTAAAATTGGTGATAGTGAATGCTTTACGGGATTTCCCAAAACATGGGCATATTTAGCATTAACTAAATCTTTAATAGTTGCGCTGTATTTGTGCATATCAGCGATTCTCTCTATACCAGGCCTGAAACTCAGCGCGGAATTTCAGAAACTCTTGATAATCAGCGGTAAATTTCGTGATGCCCTTATCGGGATTAGTGCTGACAAAGTAAAGCCAGTCTCCTTTAGGTGGATTAATCACAGCCGCTATTGCTGCTTCCCCCGGCGACCCGATTGGTCCTGGCGGTAATCCTGGATACATATAAGTGTTATATGGAGAATCAAATGCAAATTCTTCAGGAGTGAAAAGTAACTTCTTAGTTCCTAAGGCGTAATTTACAGTTGCATCGAACTGTAGCGGCATTCCAAGTTCTAGTCTGTTTCTAATGGTCCGCGCCACTTTTCCAAAATCATTTGGATAAGCCTCTGCTTCAACTAGTGATGCCATAGTGAGAATTTCTCGCGGTCCAAAGCCAATCTCGCTAGCTGCAGCCAATAAACTAGTATTCTTTTCAGCCTGAAAATGTCTATTTATAACGGCAACTACAACTTCTTCTATTGTCACATTATCAGCAAATCTATAAGTTGCCGGGAATAAAAATCCCTCAGCAGAATTCTGCGCATACTCAGGAAGAGTTCCGGATAACTCTCCACGTTCAAGTTGATTGATTACTTGTTTAACGTCATCTGCTTCAACCGACAATTGGCGCGCTATCGATCTAACGCTATCGCTAAGTCGCATACCTTCAGGCAAAACAACTTTAAGTTCCAATCGGTTACTTGAGTCCAATAATCTATCAATTGCTTCGTCGCTTCCCATTTTGAGTGCCATTGAATATCGACCTGGTTGAATTCGTTTTGCTTCATCTCGATCATATGTGGCAATCGAAAAAAACGAGGCCGATTCAACAACGCCAGCTGAAGCCAAAATCCTGCCAATTTCAGCCAAATTAGCACCATTAGGAATTTCAATCACTACTTCGCCAGTGCCTGGGCCCGTCCAAGTTTCCTGAGGACCTCTGGGAAAAAATGAGTTGAAAACAACTAACATACCAACGACAGCAAAAGCAGCTGTAAGAATTAATCTGAGTTGCTTCTTGGTCAAATTCATTTTTACGATTTTCTCTTTGCCGCCAAAGCGTGTTCCAAAATTATTACTGCCGATCGTTCATCAATGATTTTACGTTGTTTCTTACTTGATAGGCCCAATTGACTAAGAGATTCACTGGCTTGCGCACTAGAGAGCCTTTCATCAATTAAATGCCAGGTAATATCGGGAAAAATTTTCTCTTTTTCGTTCATCCAATCCCGAACTAATTTTCCTGATTTCGATTCATTGCCTGACAAGGAAATCGGATGCCCCACAAAAACATCTGAGATAGAAAACTCAGCCAAAATATCTGCAAGGCGTTTATCAAACTCCTCTGGTTTTACTGTTTGAACAGGTACTACAACATCAGTTCCGACAATTTGTCGAGCAATTCCTATCCGCACCGTTCCAAAATCTATTCCTAGAGCGGTCATAACATTCCTAAATTAATTCAGATACAAGATCGAATAATGCGCGCATTACTGAATCGATAGATATGCCAGCAGCTAAGGATCCTTGAGTCATTTCAGGTCTTCCGCCACCTTTTCCACCAAACTTGGAAGTTACTGCAGTTAGTATTTTCTTGGCGTCAATTTCTGAATTTATTCCCGAATCACCAACACCTACAATTAATGCAGCTGGATCTGTTTTAGTTGCACCGATAACTATGGATTTTGGATGATCGCCTTTAGTTCTAGCAACTAATTCGCGTAAGGAATCAACATCTAGGTCGGCCGCGAAGAAGAATAGTTCATAATCCTTGACCGATTTACCAGCGCCTACTATTTTGCTGGCATTGGCTAGCAGTTCAGTGCGTTTTTGTTGCTCGATTGCACGTTCTGCATCTCGTAGTTTCGTTAGTAAGGTATCTATTCGCTCAGGAAGATCATCAACTCGAACTTTCAATAGTTCAGTAAGTTGGTTCAGAATCAAGTGCTCTTTTGCTAGAAATGAGTGTGCATCACTTCCAACCAAAGCCTCAACGCGCCTTATTCCTGCGCCAATGGAGGATTCAGATAGAAAAGTAACGATACCAAGTTGACCCGAGAACTCAGTATGAGTGCCGCCACATAGTTCTTTTGCCCATTCGCCTATTGAAATCACTCGGACTTCATCACCATATTTCTCACCAAACAATGCCATTGCACCAATCTGTTGTGCTTCAGATTGGGTCATGTATGCCTCCGTAACAGGCAGATTCTCAATCAAAAGTTCATTAACTCGATGTTCAACATCCACCAGCATGCTCTTTGGCACGGCTTGTGGCGATGGAAAATCAAAACGTAACCTTCCAGGAGCATTTTCACTTCCCATTTGTGTAGCACTCTCACCAAGTTTTTCTCGAAATGCCTTGTGAATCATATGCGTAGCAGTATGTGCTCTAGAAATTGCCAATCGCCTAGCTAGATCAATTTCGGCAAGAACTTCTTCTCCTGAGATAAATTCACCATCAATAACTCTTCCAGAATGTACATACAAGCCTGATATTGGTTGCTGAACGTCATCAACTTCGATAATTGCACCACTACTGCTAACAATTCGCCCTGAATCACCTAGTTGACCGCCACCCTCTGCGTAAAAAGGTGTAGATTTTAGTACTACCTCAACCGAATCTCCTTGAAGTGCAGTTTTTGCAACTCCGCCATTAACTACTAGAGCGCCCAAAGTAGTTTCGGTTTTGTTCAATTTGTATCCGATGAAATTGGTTGAACCAACCTCTTCGGCGGCTGCTCGGTAAACTGATAAATCTGCCAGCTTTGCTTTTCTATTTTTTGCATCAGATTTAGCCCGCTCACGCTGTTCATTCATCAAGCGTCTAAATCCATCAGCATCAACCGAGAGGCCCCGTTCAGACGACATTTCTAAGGTAAGGTCAAATGGAAAACCATAAGTATCGTGCATCTCAAATACTCGATCGGCTGATAGAACTTTTGATTTAGTAGATTTCATTTCAGCAACCGCCGACTCGAACCTGGCATTACCACTTTTCAAAGTTTGCAAAAATGAAACTTCCTCGCCTACTGCAGCTGCAACTATTCGGTCGCGGTTTAAGTCAAGTTCTGGATATTGATCTTGCATTGAGTCAATACTGATATTAATTAGTTTCGCTATGCAGGCATCTTCTTGGCCCAATAACCGCATAGAACGAATAACGCGACGCATCATTCGACGAAGAACATATCCTCGCCCTTCATTGCCTGGAATTACCCCATCATTCAAGAGAAATGCACAAGTGCGAGCGTGATCAGCTACTACCCTAAGACGCACATCGTCTTCTTCCGATAAGCCATATCTAGTTTGAGTTAGTTCTGCAGCACAATCAAGAATCATTCGAGTTGTATCAATTTCATAAATATTCTCTACACCTTGAAGAATTGCAGCCATTCGCTCAAGGCCCATACCGGTATCTATATTTTTAGCAGGCAATTCTCCTAAAATTGGAAAATCATCTTTACCGCCGCCCGCTCCTCGTTCAAACTGCATAAAAACAAGATTCCAAACTTCCAAATATCTTGACTCATCAGCAATTGGTCCGCCAGGTTTTCCGTATTCAGCGCCGCGATCAAAATAGATTTCAGAACATGGACCGCAAGGTCCTGGAACGCCCATTGACCAGAAGTTATCTGCCATTCCTCTGCGTTGAATGCGCTCTATTGGAACGCCAATTTGATTATGCCAAATATCTGCAGACTCGTCATCATCATGAAAAACAGTGACCCACAGACGTTCTGGATCAAACCCGAAACCCCCTTTTGAAACATCATCAGTTAATAATCGCCAAGCGAAATCAATTGCACCTGCTTTAAAGTAATCTCCAAAAGAAAAATTTCCGCACATCTGAAAAAAAGAAGCGTGCCTTGTGGTTTTGCCAACTTCATCAATATCCAGGGTTCGAACACATTTTTGTACACTTACAGCTCGAGGGTATGGTGGCTTTGTTTCACCCAAAAAGAATGGCTTGAATGGAACCATACCTGCATTAACCAACAATAAGGTGGGATCAGGCGCAATCAATGAAGCAGAAGGCACAACACTATGTCCTTCACGCTCAAAGAAATCTAAAAACCGCTGTCTAATTTCTGATGATTTCATTTTTGCTCAGCAGGCCTTGCATCAATGTTTGCTTCTTTTCGCTGTTGCACAGTAATTTCAGTTGGAGCTCCTGTTAATGGATCTGAGCCTGCACCTGTTTTTGGAAAAGCGATTACTTCACGCAAATTATCAGCCCCGCTTAATAACATACAAATACGATCCCAACCAAATGCAATTCCACCATGTGGAGGAGGTCCATAGGAGAAAGCTTCCAATAAGAATCCGAACTTATCCTTTGCCTGCTCATCACTAATTCCCAAAAGTTTAAAAACTCGCTGCTGCACTGATGGATCGTGAATCCTGATAGATCCACCACCAATTTCATAACCGTTGCACACAATGTCGTATGCCCATGCCAAAGCATCAGATGGATTCTTATCAAAGTTTGAGATGAATTCTGTGCTCGGTGCAGTGAATGGATGATGGACACTCGTCCATCCACCATCTTCTGTTTGCTCAAACATAGGCGCGTCGATTATCCAAACAAATGACCACTCACCTGGTTTTGCTAAACCTAACTGATTTGCAATTTCCGTTCGAGCGGCAGCAAGTAATCCGCGAGCTTCACTGGCTTCTCCCGCTGCAAAGAAAATTGCATCTCCAGGTTTTGCACCAGTGGCGGTTAATAATCCAGCGCGTTCAGCATCACTGATATTTTTAGCAACAGGTCCTGTTATCTCAGCCTCATCTGAAACACTTATCCAAGCCAGACCTTCAGCTCCTCGCTGCTTTGCCCAATCCTGCCAAGCGTCAAATTGACGTCTGGATTGGGCTGCCCCACCTGGCATCACGATTGCACCAACATACGGTGCTTGAAATACTCGAAAAGGAGTTTCTTGGAAATAATCCATTAACTCAACTAACTCCAAGTTATAACGCAAATCCGGTTTATCTGAACCATATTTGCGTATAGATTCGTGATACGTTAGCCAAGGAATATCAGTTATTTGGTAGTCGCCTAACTCTTTCCATAATGCTTTAACAATTGATTCGCCAATTTTGATTACATCATCTTGTTCTACAAATGACATCTCGATATCAAGTTGCGTAAATTCAGGTTGTCTATCTGCGCGAAAATCTTCATCGCGATAACACCGCGCTATTTGGTAATAGCGCTCAAGACCAGCGACCATGAGGAGTTGTTTGTATAGCTGTGGTGATTGTGGCAGGGCATACCACTTGCCAGGTTGTAATCGAACCGGAACAAGAAAATCTCTTGCCCCCTCGGGAGTTGATCGAGTAAAAGTTGGAGTCTCTACTTCAACAAAATTTAATGAATTCAATAAGTTTCTTGCAATCGAATTAGCTTTTGATCGAATTCTTAAATTGTCAGACATTTTTTGCCGACGTAAATCTAGATATCTATGACGCAATCTAGTTTCATCGCTAACTTGATCTGAATCGTCAACTTGAAATGGAAGTGCCGCTGCAGAACTAAAAATTGTTACTTCCTCAGCAACTAACTCAACTTTTCCTGTTGCTAACTCTAGATTCTCATTACCAGCCGGCCTAATTTGAATAGATCCATGCACCTGAACGCAGGATTCAGGTTTAAGCGAATGCGCTAACTCCTCATCATGCACAACTACTTGCACAACACCAGTAGCATCTCGTAAATCAAAAAATGCAACGCCACCATGATCTCTTCTGCGTGCTATCCATCCTGCAGCAGTGATTCTTTGGCCAGCTTTGTTGGCTAACTCAACGCAACTATGGGTTTTTAGCAATTAACTCAGTCATCCTTTTTTGGTTTCTCGGCTAATGGTAAATGTTGACTAATCTGTGTTACTAACTCATCAAGTGGAACTGAATTTTGCTCACCTGTTGCTAGCCATTTTACCGTGTAAATGCCAGTTCGAACCTCATCGTCACCAATAATTACTGCGCATTTGGCAGTTAATCGATTTGCTACCTTCAGGCCATTCTTTAAGTTTTTTGTATGAGTAACTTGATCTACAACAATGCCAGATTCTCTGAGTAAATCAGCGATCTTGAAAGCGTTTACATTGAACTCAGAGTCAGTTGGAACAACGCAAACTAAGTCCGGCAATCTTTGCTCAAGATTTATGTTTTCCGATTCTGCTGCTATCAGCGCTCGATCAACACCAAGTGCATAACCAATTCCAGATAAATCTTGCCCACCCAATGAAAACATCAGTTGGTCATAGCGTCCACCACCACCGATGCCAGATTGAGCACCAAGGCCGTGATGTACGAACTCAAAAGTTGTCTTGGTGTAATAATCCAGACCTCGAACTAATCTTTTGTTAACAACGTAGGGAATCCCATGATGATCTAGATATTTCAAAACCATTTCGTGATAATCACGACATTCATTACACACATTATCAAGCATTAAGGGTGCGTTAATAATTAACGATTGAATCTCAGGCCGTTTGTCATCTAAAACCCGAAGTGGATTGATATCCGCACGTTTGCGTGTTTCATCATCTAGTTTTACTTCAGCAAGAAACTTTATCAATTTTTCTCGATACCCCGGTCTGCAGTTAAAGCAACCTAAGGAAGTTATTTGCAGTTCAAAACTAGACAAACCTAAATTTTTAAAGGCATGGTATCCAAGCGCAATTACTTCACTATCTAGTGCCGGATTTTCTGCACCAATTGCTTCAATACCAACTTGCTGCAGCTGTCGATATCGACCTTTTTGCGGTTTTTCGGCTCGAAAAAATGCCCCGGCATACCAAATCTTTACTGGTAAACCTTGCTGTGTGAGACTATTTTCAATGACACTTCTTATCACGCCAGCAGTTCCTTCAGGCCGTAGCGCCAAAATACGATCTGCTCTATCAGTGAAGGTATACATTTCTTTGCTGACGACATCCGTGCTCTCGCCAATTCCTCGAGCGTAAAGATTGAAATCTTCAAAGTAAGGTAATTCGATGTAGCGATATCCAGCAGCGATAGCTGGAGCAGCCAACTCGTCTCTAACGTATTTAAACAAATCACCATTTGGCGGGACGTATTCAGGAACACCTTTTGGTGCTTGTAATTTCTCAATCATTACGCATCCTGTAAATCTTTCAAATAAGGATTAAGCCTACGTTCATCGCCAATACAAGAATCTGGTCCGTGCCCAGGGTAAATAACTACATCATCAGCAAACCTCTTCAATATTGAATGTAAGCTTCTTTGCATTTGCATTGGATCACCTGAAAACAGATCTGTACGACCAATCGCATTTTTAAAAAGTAAATCCCCAGTGAAGAGATATTCATTTCCTAATTCAAAGCAAACCGACCCTGCTGTGTGCCCTGGAGTCGGAATAACACTGAGTTCAAAGCCAGCAAAACTCAAATTAATTTCAGCTGAAATCTCAATTACCTTTTCTGGCTCCTGCCAAACATGATTGGGACTAATTGCTTCAACTAACTTTCCTCCTTCTGGACTTATTGCCGATATGGGGTCTGTTAGAAAACCTCTTTCTGATTTATGAATAACAGCTGGAATATCCAAATCAGTCGCCACCGGAAAAATCTGCCAAATATGATCAACGTGTCCATGCGTTGCCAAAACAGCCACTGGTTTAAGTCCATAACTTTGGACTGTTTCATTGACAAAGGCAGCTGCACCAAAGCCAGGATCAATAATTAGACATTCCTGCTTCGCGGCCTCGGCAACGATATGGCAATTGGTATGCCACGGACCTACAGATGCTGTCTGAATAAGCAATTTCCCTCAAATCCTCGTAGGCGAGCCTACCTTCCATTCAGCCTTCTACCCGTGCTTGCCACCAAAGAGCAAGCGGTAAAGTTCAGGTCTCGATTGGACTTAGCAGGAGAACTACCTATGTCACAACGCCGAAAAATTGCTCGGGCAGAAGCCGAAAAAGCAAAGCGCCGCCGAACCTTTGTCGGTGCGCTAACTGCTGTTATTGTCATCGGTCTTTTCGCCGGTTTAACAATTTACAACAATCGAGATACTACTCCCGCAGCTGAACCAGAAACTGAAACTCAGTCCGAGTCATTGCTAGCAGAATGTGGACCAATAGGTACTCCTCGCGTGGATGACATTTCATATTCAGCAGCCCCCGCAGCTTCAACATCAATAGCTCCTGGAACACTAACTTTGCAAACAAATTGCGGTGACATTGTGATTGAAACCGATCCAGCAGCTGCTCCCGCAACAGTTGGAGCTTTTGAGTTTATGGCAAATGACGGATATTTTGATTCAACTCTCTGCCATCGATTAACTACTTCAGGGATTTTTGTGCTTCAGTGCGGAGATCCTGCTGGAAATGGAACCGGTGGTCCAGGTTTCACTCTTCCCGATGAAAATCTACCTGCGGAGGGTGAAAACAATTATCCGGCTGGAACTGTGGCAATGGCCAATGCAGGACCAGGAACTGGCGGATCACAATTTTTCATCGTTTATCAAGACACCACTTTGGGATCGAACTACACGATATTTGGAAAAGTAACTTCCGGATTAGATTTGGTACAAAAAATTGCTGAGGTTGGAGTAGATGGTGGTGGACCGGATGGGACACCAGCGCAATCAGTAATGATTAATTCAGCTACATATGAGCCGTAAATCGGACCAAAGGAGTCAACATGGATATTGCAACTGCGGTTAAGTCAGGCCGTGTTACCAGTGATGGCACAGTTTTTGTAATCACATTAGATGGTGAACGTCGAGTTGGGCAATATCAAGCTGGCACACCAACTGAGGGTTTAGAATTCTTTGCTCGTAAGTACGTAGATCTAATTGTTGAAGCTGATGTTATGTTAACTCGGCTCAGAGAGAATCGCGGAGTTCCAGGTCCTGCAAAAGTTTTGGCCGAAAAATTGAGAAGTACTTATGTTGAACCTAATGTTGTTGGTGATTTATCGATTCTGCTCAAAAAAGCTGACGAGTTGATTGCGGCGGCGGCTGAACGCGCTGTGGTTTTAACCGAGCAGAAAAAAGAACAGCGGGAACAGACGTTAGCAAAGCGCCGTGAAATCGCTGAAACCGCAAAAACGCTGGCGAATTCAACAAGTTGGAAAAAGACAACTGAAAAGTTTGCTTCGATGTTAGCTACTTGGAAAGAGCTACCTAGGTTTGATCGCAAGGTAGAGCAGGAGCTTTGGAAAGTTTTTTCACATGCTAGAAGCACCTTTGATAAACGAAAGCGGACACACTTTGCAGAGCAAACCAAATTGCGTACTTCTGCAGCTACCTTAAAGCGCGAGATTGTTGAAAAGGCTGAGTCCATAAAGGACTCATCAAATTGGGTTGAGACGGCAAAAAAGTTTAAAGAGTTAATGGACAAATGGAAAACTGCTGGTCGAATTGG